>CEUH01146492.1_pt1 | contig 21277 bp, 14 predicted proteins | sample 356461 | NCBI WGS metagenome assembly CEUH01 (sample SAMEA2623275, study PRJEB7988) | marine metagenome | isolation source: saline water (ENVO:00002010), including
CTGCTAACTGTGTCTACTGAATAAGCCATAATTTTATTGTTTGGGCTAATATCAATCCCACCAATTCTAAAATATTCATGACCCTCTGACATTTTATTAGCATCAATAAGAATTTCTTCCGGATTGCTTAGATTATCTTTTTTCCTACAATAAACTGGATATTGTTTACCTTTTACGTATTTCGTGTAATAATAATATCCATTATCTAGGTAAGGCACACTTGTATCATCCTCTTTAATTCTCGATTTTATTTCATCAAATAATTCATTTTCTAAGCTTTTGTAATCTTTCATATATGTATCTCGATAATCATTTTCAGCATTTAAATAATCAATAACCTCTGGATTACCTCTTTGATTAAGCCAATAAAACTCATCATTTCTTTCATGGTCGTGTATTTTCAATATTTTATCAACCTTTTTTGCCATTGGCTCAACAAGTTCATTTTTTTTCATATTGCAAGAATGTAGTATAATAATAATTAGTATTAAGAATTTTTTCATTACGGAAAGCTTAAAAACCAATAAACATTGGTGTATTTTTTTGATATTCTTTGTAATCTGGATATTTTTTTGAGCTAATTCCTTCACTGAATTTAGCGCTAAAGTAAAAAAGGACTACCAAAAGTACACATCCAGTAACAGACCAGTTTAGAAATTCACCAGTAGCAGATACACTAAACAAATAAAATGTAATCCATATAAGTTGCTCACACGTATAATTTGGATGTCTTGAGTATTTCCATATTCCTGTGTCAATAAATCCTTTTTTATAATTCCCAGTTAGCTCTTTATTTTCTTTTACCAATTTGTATTTTTTTGTCTGGTATTTGTGTTGTTGTTCATCTGCGATAGTTTGAATAAAAATTAAAAACAGCATAATCGAACCAATTATTAAATCATAATTAGAAAACTTATTATCTCCTTGCCAAGATGCAAGAATCGGTAATGTAAAAAGAAAAATCAATCCCATTTGATAAAAGCATATGAAGAAAAAATTAAATAATGACCAGTTTAATTTTATTTTAAATGCAGATACATCTTTTTGAAGAACTTCCCATCTATAATCCTCAGCTCCTTTCCATGGAATTAGAGAAAAACCACCTTTCCTTGCAAAATTAAATGAAAGTCTAATTCCCCATATTGTTACCAAAGAAGACATTAAAATTAACCTCTCATTCATTCCAGCTGAGTAAGTAAAATACCAACAATATGCAATCGGAATCGTACTCCACAGTCTATCAACCTGACTATAATTTTTAGTTAATTCACCTGAAATAAAGCAATACATTGATGCGCCTATATATAAATATAACATACTGTGAAATGCATTTAACTGAGAAGGCGAAAAATCAAACTCAAATATATCAGAGTAGAGAATTAGGTATACCGCAATTATGATAGTAGTGATCAATAAAATTATTTGCCTAATCATTTAACTAATTTATAAAAATAAGCCCCATTTTAACTATTTTTGTATATCTAAATTTATTGTTTTGAATTCACAATTTATCCTTTATATTTTTATCGGCCTTGTAATATTTAATTTTTTATTTACAACTTTTCTTGATTACATAAACGATAAAAATTGGAAAGATGAAATTCCAGATAGTCTCAAAGATTTTTATGATTCTGACAATTATCTAAAAGCAAAAGAATATAAAATTGAAAGAGGAAGGATGTCATTGATTAGTAGTTTGTTTAGTATAATTTTTACTCTATTAATGTTATATTTTTATGGATTTGGATTTATTAGCGATTACGCCATTTCATTATCAGATTCCACTATTATACAATCATCTATTTTCTTTATGATATTCTATATCTTTAATTATATTTTAGGAATTCCTTTTAGTTATTATTCAACATTTGTTATTGAAGAAAAATTCGGTTTCAATAAAACTAATTTAAAGACATTTGCCTTGGATAAAATTAAAAGTCTAATTATCTCATCCGTTCTTATAATTGGTTTAACATCTCTTGCATTATTAATTATAGATCAATTTGACAAGGGGTTCTGGTTATGGTTGTGGATTGGCATATCATTATTAATGCTTTTTTTAAATATGTTCTATGCAGATTTAATAGTTCCTATTTTTAATAAATTAACCCCATTGAAAGATGGAGAATTAAGAAATAAAATTGAGGCTTATTCTAAAAAAGTAGGTTATTCTTTAAAAAATATTTTTGTTATTGATGGTTCTAAACGCTCATCAAAGGCAAATGCTTTTTTTAGCGGTTTGGGTCCAAGGAAAACCATAGCTTTATACGATACTTTAATAGAAAAACATTCTGATGAGGAACTAGTTTCCGTTCTTGCACACGAAGTTGGGCATTACAAGAAAAAACATATTCTATTTTCAATGATTATAACTATAGTTCAATTGGGTATAATGTGTTATTTATTTGAAATGTGTATGAGTTTTGAATTAATAGCTAATTCACTAGGCTCACCAAAAATGAATTTTCATATTGGTATAATATCCTTTAGTTTTTTGTATTCACCATTGGCATTAGTTATTGGAATTCTGATGAATATATTAAGTAGAAAAAATGAGTTCGAAGCAGATAAGTATGCTAAAGACACATATAATGGAGAAGCTTTAATTCTGGCTTTAAAAAAGTTATCAGTTGACTCTTTAAGTAACCTCTATCCACATCCACTATATGTTTTTATTCATTACTCTCACCCTCCATTGTTAAAAAGACTATCAAGATTGAATGATTCTTAAATTTTCTCAAAGTAACCTTTTTTATTATTTTTCTTTACTTTATCATAATCAAAACATTGACCATTAATCGCAATGTAAACTCCATTCTCAAGTGTTTGAGCAAAAGATAATGCGCAGCCTAAATTAAAAAAACCATCTGATGAGCTTCCGAAAGCATATGGAATCATTGCTCCGGTTAAAACAATTGTTTTATTTTTTATTTTTTCTGCAATTTTTTTAGCGGTATTTACCATTGTGTCAGTACCATGAGTAATCACAATCTTTGATGATTTAGTCTCTTTACATTCCCTAATAATTTTTTCAATATCATACTCTGTCATCTCAAGACTATCAATCATCATTAGTGTTTTAACATCAACTTTTAGACGACACTTACTTCTTTTGAGCATTTCGGGGATATGGGTTTTTTCAAAAAATAAATCACCACTTATGTGATTATAGCTTTTATCAAATGTTCCACCAGTTATTAAAATTTGAATCATAAATTCTTAAATATAATTTTAAAGTAATAAAGATATTATTTATTTTAGGAATTAAAAGGGTCATTAACTCAGTTGGTTCAGAGTGCTACCTTGACAGGGTAGAAGTCACTGGTTCGAATCCAGTATGACCCACAAAAATATATACACTGATAATCAACACTTTACAAATCTGAAAGGTGTTTGAATATAATCGATTTAAACTATTATCCAAACAAAAAAAGGACCTTTTGGCCCCTTTTTTGTTTGGGTATTAATATGTATGTGATAATTTACATTTCATTATTTACAAATTTAATAATGGTTGGTGTTTCTTTGATTACACATTTTGTTACATATCCTTCTTTTAAATTAATAAAATCAAGTTCCTTTTTGGAGTTTCATAAAAGCTATACTAAAAAAATGCTTTTTATTGTTGCTCCTGTAATGATCCTTGAGTTAATTAGTACATTATTTTTAGTGATTTTTGATATAAGCGAAAATAACACAGAGATTGGTATATTAATTACTCTTTTCCTAATATGGTTTTTGACCTTTTTTACCATTGTTCCGATACACAATAAACTTTCCTTAAATTATGATAAAGATCTAAGTCAAGAATTAATAAAATATAATGGTATTCGAACTATACTCTGGATAATAAAACTGATATTATTTATAGGGTTTTGTGATTATCTGGCCGCTAATTTTCATTAGTGCTAGCTCTGAAAGCTTTGTATTATATTTTGATGAATTTTTTTGTAATTCGGCTCTTTGTAGTTTAAGTTGTGCATCTCTAAATTGTATTGAGCTCAATTGACCTAAATTGTATTGTTCAAGGTTTCTTTCAAAGTTAATTTTATTAGTCTCTAGGTTTTTGACCTGAACTTCAAAAATATATAAATTGTTTGTGTGGGTTTGATACAAGTTATTTAATTCGTTAAAAAATAAGTTTGTTCTTCTTTCTTTTTCAATTTTTGAATTCTCATAATTTATTTTTGCATTCTTATTAGCAATTATTTTTCTGCCTGAATTAAATATATCCCATGATAAACTTAATCCACCAGAAACCCCATCGTTAATATTCTTATTGAAAAAAGCGTATGGATTATCATTGATACTTTCATTCCAGCCATAGGAACCAACCAAACCAATGGTAGGTAAATATGTTGATTTAGTTGCTTTCATTTCGTTTTTAGAAATCGCTATATTATTGTCATCTATTTTGAGTGAGGTGTTATTTTCTTGAGCACCCTTGTAGGCGTCATTTAATTCATTGAAATTTAAAAAATACACCTCTGTAACCAGCTCATAAGTTTTTTCTGAATCAACATTCATAATCAGATTCAAATCTCTTTTCACGTTGGATAAATTGCTGATTGTATTTAAATAGTTAATGCTATCATTTTTAAAATCAACTTCGGCGTTTAAAACTTCAAGACTTGTAGATTGACCATATTCTAACTCTAATCTTTTTCTGTTTAGTCTAGACCTGGATATTTCTAAGTTGTCCTTGTATATGCTTTGTTCTTCAATTAATCTACATGCTTCATAATATACAGTATATAGTTGAAAAATGGTATTTTCAATTACTTCCTTAACCTCCAGTTTAGATTTATTAAATAATTCTTTAGATTTTCTATAATTAAATTTCCTACCCGAACCATCTACTATTATGAAATTTAATGAGATGTTGGCAGAATTAGAATCACTTACGATATTTTCTAGTGACCCCTCAAGACCTGACGGAGTTTTAATTTCAACGTTTTGATTAGACTTTATTAAACCAGCTCCAGCATTAATTCGAGGTAGGTATCCACTATTAAAAAAACTTGCATTATTGTCACTTATTTTTTCAAAATTTTCAAAAATTTTAATATTTAAATTGTTTTCTAGTGTAATGATTGTGGCATCTTTGATATTCAATACGTCCTGGGCATTAAAATTTAAGGACAGTAACGTAGTAATAATAATTATAATTTTATGATTCATTGCTCAATATTTTGTTCAATTACTGGGGCTTCAATATCTCTTTTTGCTATTTTTTGACCATAATACAACCAATGCAGACTAACCTTAATAGAATTTGTAAGTGATAATAGTATAGGTAACAAGATTAGGGTTAAAAGAGTTGCATATCCAATTCCATATGCAATTGATATTGCCATTGGTTTTAATAATTGAGCCTGAAAACTTTTTTCTAAAATAATAGGGGCAAGGCCTGCAATAGTAGTAACTGATGTTAGAAATATTGCTCTAAATCTTTCCCTCCCTGCAATGTAAAGAGATTCGTCAAAACCCATTCCTTCTTTTAAATTTGAGTTAAACTTTGAGATAAAAACAAGTCCATCATTAACTAATATTCCTATAAGGGCAATTATTCCAAGTAGAGATATTACATTAACTGGAAAATTGTGAAATAAGTGTCCCCACGCAACTGTTGTTAAACTAAACGGAATTAGCATCAAAAGTAAAAATGGTTGACTATATGTTCTAAAAGTAAAACCGATGACAGTGAAAATCAAAAATAATGCTAGAGGAAATACTGTGTAGGCCGATTTAATTGTTTTATTAGCTTCTCTGTATTGACCTTCAAAGGAAACATCTATTGATGAAAATTTATTTTTGATATCAGGAATTAAATTACTTTGCAATTCAAAAACAATGTCGGCAGCGCTAATATTTGGATCACTTAAATTAGCATTAACCTGAATTTCTCTTTTACCGTCTAGATGGTTAATTGCAATATCGCCTCTTTTTATTTCATAGCTTGCAATTTCCCTTAGTGGAATTCTACTTCCTGCTGGCGTAATTATTTTCATATCATCAAGTGTCATTATAGATGATCTAGAAACTTTATCAAATCTTATCCAAATCTTAACTTCGTCTTCACCTCTTTGAAGTCTCTGAACTTCGTTTCCAAAAAATGCATATCTAACTTGACTCATTACATCAACTAACGTTAAACCAATTTGATTTGCATCTTCTTTGAGTTTAATATTAATCTCCTGAGTTCCTTCAGGATCATTGTGAGATACATCTGTTAGGCTTGGATTACTTTTAAGACTTTTTACAAGTTCAGTTTTTGCACTTTTTAGTTCAGAAACATTATTACTCATAATAGAAATCGAGACAGGGCTTCCTCCAAAATTTGCAGCATCATTTACAATAAATTTTTCAGCACCTACAATTTCTCCCACCTTTTCTCTGATTAATTTTGCTAACATTGATGCTCTAACTGATTGAGGTCTTTTTTCACTATCAAGCATGTAAATTTCCAATGATGCTGTGGATGACCCTCCAACATCCCCAAAACCAACTATCATCGACATATTATCAGCAGGCATGCCTATATTTTTATTTATATATTCTATTAGATTTCTTTCGTCATCTTTCATATAAATGTCTTCAAGCTCTTTACCTGCTTCTATGACTTTCCCTTCAACATATGAAATTATCGAGTCGGTCTTTTTTTCATTTGTTCCATAGGGCATTTTTAAGTCAACTGTAACAATATCACTTGCAATTGTTGGGAAAAAGTCAAGACCTATAACTCCTCCTTGGACAGAGCTAATGGTGAGCATAAGAGCAAAAATAAAACCAGACAAGCTCAAAAATCTATACTTTAGTGAAAATTTTAATATAGGAGTATAGATAGAGTCTCTCAACCAATTCATTAACTTATAACCCTTTTGGTTTATGTTTCTCATGTACTGAAAGAAGTCAAATTTATTTGAGATATTAACACTACTATTCTCTTTTAATGCCTTTGAGTTAGCTAAATGCGCAGGCAACAATAGAAGTGCTTCTATTAATGAAATTAGAAGTGTTAATATTACAATCATGGCAACTTCTCCAAAATAATTACCAACATCACCGTCAAGTAATAATAATGTTGAAAATGCAATGATTGTTGTAACAATTGCAGAAACAATTGCAGGCAACACTTCTAATGTTCCATCAACTGCTGCTTGTTTTGGTGATTTACCCTTTTCATAATGTCTGTAAATATTTTCTGCGATAACAATCCCGTCGTCAACCAAAATTCCAATTACTACTATCATACCAAACAATGACATTAAATTGATTGTAATATCAAACTGTTCTGCAAAAATTAACATTCCTAAGAATGAAATAGGAATACTAAATGCAACCCAAAATGCTAGCCTTATATTTAAGAAAATTGAAAGTAATATTAGTACGAGTAAAATCCCTATACCCCCATTCTCCAGAAGTAAATTAGTTCTTTGCTTAAGAACAATTGAATAATCTCTTAATAAAGTAATTTTTAGTTCATTATTTTTCTTATTAAAATCATCAATATAGTTATTTACTTTTTTTGCTGATTCTAGTAAATCTTCGCTATTAGTGCTTGAAACAGAAATAATAACTGCAGATTTTAAATCAACAAAATTTGAATTTGATGTTTCAGAAAACTGATCTCTAATCACAGCAATATCACCAAGCCTAACAATTCCCCCTTCTTTGTTATTTTTTACGACTATTTCATTCAGTTCATTAGCATGATAATTTTTGTTATTAGATCTTATTAAATATTCCTCATCACTTGTTTTAATGTTTCCACCACTAACAAGGATATTTGAGCTTTTTACCGCTTTTGAAATATCAGCAAATGTTAATTCATATTCGTTTAACTTTTTGTCATTTATTGAAATTTCAATTTCCTCATCAGGAAATCCGGATACTTTTATTTGTGATATTCCATCTATATCCCTTAAATCATTTTCAATTTTTTTTGAAATATTTTTTAGAGATAGTAAGTCAATATTGTTACCTGTCAGCGAAAATATTACTGTGGCTTCTTGCTCTTCAATTTTTGATACTATAACCGGTTCTAGGTCAATCGGAAAAGAAGAAACTTTGTCAACAGCATTTTTTACTTCTAATATTATCTCATCAATTTCATAATCAGTATTGGTTTCAATTATAATACTACCAAAATTTTCTCTTGATGTAGATGTTACCCTTTCTATTCCAGCAATGCCCTCTAGATTATCCTCAATTTTTAAAATAACACCTTCTTCAATTTCTGCTGGAGAGCCACCTGGAAGAGTAAAATTTATAGATATATATTTTGGCTTAATAAGTGGAAAAAAAGAGGATTTTAATGAAAGTGTACCTGCTATTCCAAAAACAATGAAGAAAATAATCAATATGTTGACTGGAATTTTGTGATTTACAAAATATTGAATAATTCTTCTCACCTCTCAACCACTTTAATTTTCATACCTTCATAAATGTCACTGACATTTGATGTTATTAATCGGGTTCCTTCTGAAAGGCCAGAAACTATAACATTTTCTTTATTGTAGAATAATGGTTTAACATTGATTTTTGATATCATATCCTGCTTGTCTGCTACAAAAACATAGCTATCATTTACAAGCAATGATCTTGAAATTATAAAGCTATTTGGAATTACTCCCATGGGAATTTTAACCTCAACAAATTTGCCCTCAAACAAATTTTTGTTTTTAAATTCAATGAAAATTTTGATGGTTTGAGTCGACTCATTAACCTTTTTATTAATTCTTGATATTTTTCCTGTAATTTCATTTTGATTATCATCTGAAATTATTGATACAGTCTGATGTAGTTTGATTTTTCCTACGTGGTCAACAGGAATATTTACATCAAGTTCAAAGTTATTGGGGTCAATAAATTCACCTAAGATTTGATTAGGGATAATATATTCACCATCAGAAATGTTTCCATTAACGAGAACACCATCAAATGGGGCTTTTATTTTATATTTTGAGAGTCGGTTTTCTAAATTTTTAACTTTGTAATATCCTGACTCAACTCCTCTTCCAACGATAAATAAATTTTCTTTTTTCGTAGGTGATTGAGGTAAGACAGCAACTGTTTCCTCGACAGAAAAATTATCAAAATAAATTTTCCAATTGTCAAAGCTTTCTGCATAGTCAATTTTAATATCGGGTAATACTGATGCTATTAGATTTTTTAGTTCACTTCTAGATTGCTTTACAATTGAATAAAATTCACTAGAATTAATTTCGAGAATGATTTCACCTTCTTTAAATTTCTCTCCCTCTTTAAATCTTTTTTTGGTGCTATTTTTTTTTGTTCCTTGAATTTCACTAATAATTTTAATCCTATTTGTTGATTTTAATTTTCCGTTTCTTTCAATCTCAATATTATTTGTAGTGTTTTTAACTTTCTCAACATAAACAGATGTAACAGAATCGTTATTGTATTTTGGTTCTGTTTTATTCAAATCAATAATCAAATTAGAAATAAAAATTCCAAAAATTAATAGTATCAATCCAACGGAAATAGAAACAATAGATTTTCTCATATTCTTGCTTAAGCAAATTTAATACCAAATAACCAGTATTTTCTTTTTCTTATTATTAATTTTAACTTTATTTATCACAATGACTTTTCAGAAAGAAATAACCTTAAGCTCTTACCCCAGGGGATTTCACCTAATTACTGATAAAATTACAAATGAACTCCCTATTATGACGGGGATAGTAAATGTTTTTATTAAGCATACATCTGCAAGTCTTACAATTAACGAAAATGCTGACTTCACAGTACGTGAAGATTTTGAAACCCACTTCAATAAAATGGTTCCAGAGGATGGTACATATTTTAAACATACAATGGAAGGGCCTGATGATATGACTTCACATATAAAAAGTAGTTTGCTTGGCTCATCAGTTACATTTCCAATAAAAAATGGAATACCTCAATTTGGCGTATGGCAAGGGATCTATTTATGTGAACATAGAAATAATGCTTCAAAAAGAAAATTGATAATAACAGCTACAGGAAGTTGATTTAACTAATATAATTTATTATTTTTTCCAGTTTAACCCCACGAGATCCCTTAACAAAAAACATAGAGTCAGTTATTTCTTTTAATTTTTTTGATTTTATTAGTTCATCAGTACTTTCAAAGTATAAATTTTTTTCAGAAAATTTTGTTTGTCTAAAAATGCTTCCAATTAAAAAAATGCTTTTTGCTTCAATTTTTTCACAATAATCAATTATTTCCTGATGATATTTTACTTCATCAGATCCTAATTCGTACATATCACCAAGAACCAATACTTTGTTTTTTGATCTTATTTTATTAAAATACTTAAGGCCTGACATCATACTAGTCGGATTTGCATTATAAGCATCTAAAATAATAGTGTTTTTTTCTTTTTTAATTAGTTGAGATCTATTGTTAATAGACTTATATTTTTTCACACCTACACCAATAGATTCTAAACTGATACCGAAATAATATCCGATAGAAATAGCAGCCATTATATTTTCAATATTGTATTTTCCAAAAAGGGAACTATTTATTTCTTTCTTTTTAACATCCAACACTATTTTTTCAATATAAGATTTAGTTAAGTAATTAATGTCTCCTCCATTTTCACCATAGCTATATTTTTTTGAGTAATTTGCTAGTTGTTTATTTTGTATTGCATCATCATGATTGTAAAAAATTAATCCATTATTGGTTTTCAGAAAGTCATATAATTCACATTTTCCTTTAATAATATCCTCTTCACTTCCAAAACCCTCGATATGAGCCCTGCCAAAGTTTGTAATATATCCAAAATCTGGTTGCGCAATGGATGAAAGTAATGCAATTTCCCCTTTGTGATTAGCCCCCATCTCTATTATTGCTATTTCACAATCATTTTCTATTTTCAATAAAGATATTGGAACACCAATGTGATTATTAAGGTTGCCCTCAGTACATGATGTTTTAAATTTTTCACTTAACACACTATTTATGAGTTCTTTTGTTGTAGTTTTTCCGTTACTTCCCGTAATTCCAATAATTTTTGACTTTAATTTTTTTCTATGAAAATTTGCTAAATTTTGAAGTATTTTTAAACTATTATTCACATAAATGTAATCATCATTTTCAATGTATTTTTTTTCATCGACAATACAGCATGAGGCCCCTTTATTTAAGGCTTCTTTTGCAAATTCATTTCCGTTGAAATTTGGGCCCTTTAATGCAAAAAACATACAATTATCATAAACTTTTCTTGAATCAATTACAATTCCGCTTGATTCTAAAAACTTTTTATATATTTTTTCAATTGACATATTTTAAATGTATAAAAAAAGCCCTAAATAGAAATTAGGGCTTTTGTATTTATATGAAATTATTTTAATTTCTTGTTCTGTTTTTTTGCATATCTAAGGATTTTCCACCAAGTTTTGACATGACACATCTAAACCCAATAAAGTCCGTAGCTTGGTCTTCATGGTAGAATCTTCTTTGAGCTGGGTCCAACCAATAAGCTCTATCCTTCCATGATCCACCCTTGTAAACTCTAACCTTATCACTTATTAATGTAGTTTCACCATTATCTGATTTTTTATATAAATCTGGGGAGTTATACATAGTTTGAGTCTCGCCCTCTTCGTCAAAAGCTCTTGTTGATCTTACATCACCATCTCTAAAATCTGTGTTGTAGCTTTTTTCAAATTGTGTTCTATTTGTTAAGTCACTATCCTCAAGATCCATTGTTTTAATTTCACCTTTTCTTGTAATGGCTACTTCTTTTCCGTTGGAAAGAACTCTGTAATCAGTAGTATCTGACAACTCAGCTACAAAACCATTTTCATCGTTACTAAAAACAAATTTCTTATAGTCATTACCCCTAAAGTAATTAAAATCATTAAACTCATCGTCTACAATAGGCCTGTAAACATCAGCTACCCATTCAGAAACATTTCCCGCCATATCATATAGACCAAAATCATTTGGTCTGTAGGAAGCAACCCTATTTGTTATATCAGCCCCGTCATCTGACCAACCTGCAATTCCTCCATAATCTCCATCGCTATTTTTGAAATTAGCTAATTGATCACCTTCATTTCTGCCTTTTTTTCCGTTTCTAGTATATTGACCTTTCCATGGATATTTTTTTCTTCCAGTGTAGATATTCCATTCCCTTAATTCAGGTAATCCTAAAGCAGCATATTCCCATTCGGCTTCAGTAGGAAGTCTAAATTTAGGTATAATAAGTCCAGATTCCCTATTGGCTGAAGCTGGGGCAATTTTATCAGCGTCTACACCTGAAATTCGGGATAATCTATTAGTCTCTTTCATACTGGATCTTCCTTTCATTAATTCGGCCCAACCATTAATCGAGTCACCATCCACACCAAAACTTTTATTGGGACTTTGGACATATGCGTCCTGGTTAAAGTTACCTTCTTTAACCAAAGAATCATTAATTTTCCCTCCTTTGTCAATTAAGGTAGATCCCTTAGGAAGCCATCCGTTTTGCTCAAGAATTAATTCTTGATATCTGTCGGTTCTCCACTCAGCATACTCATATGCTTGAATCCAACTTACACCAACAACTGGGTAGTCTGCATATGCGGGATGTCTCAGGTAGCTATTTACCATTTCTTCTGCATATCCAAGTTTATTTCTCCAAACAAGAGTATCGGGGAGAGCTCCTATATAAACTTTAAAATCTTCATTTCTTTTCAACCAATTTAAATATTCAAGGTACATAATATTGGTTACCTCAGTTTTATCCATGTAAAAAGACTGTACATGCTGCTGATTTGGAGAATTATTCCAATCTCGCATAACGTCATCTTGAACTTTACCTTTGGTGTAAGTACCACCTTCAACAAATACCATATTGGGGGGCTCAATCTGACCTTTGTAGTTTTGAGCATATTGAAAACCACCTTTAGGGTTATTTATAGACCATCCTGTAGCTGAGGAAACATTTTTATTTTTAGAGAATGGGGTTGAATTTCCACAACTCTCAAAAAATAAAAAAACAACTAGCGTAAAAATTATTGAAATAAAAAATCTTAATTTTTTCATTTTATTATATGTAATAATTAACATAAAGCTACCAAATATAATAATTAATACTCATTTAACAATAAATATAAAACCATATTGATTTACATAATTGAAACGTATTACCTATCAGATTATTATATTATTTTTGTTATTTATTATTTTCAGATAATATATGGTTTTATTGAGCGTTTTTTAGTTTTATGAGAATTGTCAATTTAATTTGTTTCTTTTTTTTTCATGTAATTATACATGCACAATCGCTAGAAATAAGAGTTGAGTGGGATGGTTCGGAGTTATTAGAAATGGGTAAAAAATATTATGAAATCCCTTATTCCAAGAACTTTGACAACAATTTTAGTTATGGTAATCATTACAAAATCGTGCAACAATGGACAGATGATAATTTGATAGACCCTAAATCTGTTAAAATTTCTGATTTAAAATACTCTGATATCAATGTCAATGATTATTCAGGTTTAGAAAGATTAAAATATGAAGATGAATTAAAGTTTAATTTTCAATCTTCAATTTCTAAAAATAAAATATTTTCATTTTTAGAACTTTCTCCCATTGTTAATTTGGATGGAAAGTATAAAAAAGTAGATGGCTTTAAAATTGAGTATAGGTACTCAAATTCAAATAAATCTATAAAAAATTCGATTCAATCTTCAAAAATGAGAAGTGGTCAATGGTATCAGTTTTATGTGCAGGAAACCGGTATTCACAGAATCGACAAAGATTTTTTGGAAAATCTGGGTTTAGATTTAAGTGAAATTAACCCTAAAAAAATAAAAATTTTTGGTCAAGGTGGTAACATGTTAGATTTGATTAACCATGAAGAATATAAATTGGATCCGATTGAAAATTCAATTAAGGTTTTTGGAGAAGATGATGGAGAGTTTAATTCAAATGATTTTATTTTATTTTACGCAACTGGCCCAAAGGGACCCAATAGTCAAAGTGACACTAATTTGAATTTATATGAAGACAGGGTTAAATATTTTTTATCCGTTGGCGCAGAGGACGGTTTAAGAATTGATAATTTTGAAGAACCAATAGGTCAGTCAACCCATATCATAGATTATTACACAAATTATAAATTTATTGAGACAGACAATTATAATCTTGCAAAAATAGGCAGAAGGTGGTTTGGTGAAAGGTTTGATTTTGAAAATGTTAAAGATTTTCAATTTAATTTCGAAAATTTAAAAACTGATATGCCTGTTAGACTAAAAATATATGCAGCAGCAACATCTGAAATATCAACTTCAATGTCTGTTGATGTAAATAATTCTCCTTTAACAAATTTATTTTTTGGTTCAATTGGCGACCCAATATTAGCTGTAGCAGATAATTATTCCTCAGATATTTTTTTAAATGCTTCGGAAACAAATATCAGATTAACATATAACAATAATGGCAATCCAAGTTCATCAGCTTATTTAGATTATATTTCATTAGAGGGAACTTCCAATTTAATATTTAATAATGGGCAATTAATTTTTTATAATAATGATATTGATTACTTAGATCAAATTGTAAGATATCAAATATCTAACTCACAGAGTATTAATAATATTTGGGATATTTCAAATATTTCTGATATTAAGGAAATCACCCCTCAAAATCAAAACATCTTCTCTTTTAAATCAGTTTTTTTGCCAAATAATAAATTTATTGCATTTGATGATAATGAGTTTTTAATTCCTTCAATCGGAGATTTTCCTGAAATTGCAAATCAAAACTTGAAGGAAGATATTTTTTCAAACTCTTTTGGCGAAATTATCCCTGTTGATTATTTAATTATTGCCAGATCTGATATGCTCAATCAAGCAGAGAGATTAGCAAATGTTAACCGTGAAATTTATGGCCTCAATGTAAAAGTTGTTGAGATTCAAAAAATATATAATGAATTTAATTCAGGTAATCAGGATATTGCTGCTATTAGAAATTTTGTTAGATATGTTTACGATAATGAAATAAATAATAGTGCTTTAAAGTATTTATGTTTATTTGGAGATGCATCTTATGATTACAAAGATAGAATCCCCAACAACACAAATATTATACCTTCATGGCATTCGTTAAACAGTTACAGCCTTTCCAGTTCTTTTATTTCCGATGATTTTTACGGCATGATGGATTTGGGAGAGGGACTAATGACAAATTCTGACAAGCTTGATATTGCTGTTGGAAGAATTTTAGCTGATTCTAATGAAAGAGCAATAGATTTAGTCGATAAAATTGAATCTTATTATGATCAGGAATCATATGGTGATTGGAGAAATAAATTAATGGTAATTTCAGATGATGTTGATGAGCCATGGGAAAATATTATACAAACTACATCAAATAATATTGCTGATATAATATCTGAAAATAAACCTTTCTTTAACACAAAAAAAATCATTTCTGATGCTTATAATCAGGAGACATCTTCTGGTGGTGAAAGGTATCCGGAGGTTAAAAGTCAAATAATAAACGGAATGAAACAAGGGGCATTAGTGGTTAATTATTTTGGCCATGGTGGTGAGGATGGTCTTGCTAGAGAAAGAATATTCAACAAAATTGATGCAGCAGAAATTACTAACAGCAGTAAACTAAATTGCTTTGTTTCTGTTACATGTGAATTCACAAAATTTGATAACCCTAACAGGGAAACTGCTGGTGAGTTTTTATACTGGAATAAAAACGGTGGCTCAGTCGCATTAATAACTACCACACGTCAAATATTTGTTTCGGTTGGAGTAAACTTTAATTTAACACTTGAAAATTATCTATTTTCTTTAAATTCAGAAACTTATACATCTATGGCAGAGGCTTTAAGGTTAACGAAAATTGATCCTGCTATTTCAAGCTCAGATCAGAGAAGATTAGTTTTTTTTATTGGTGATCCAGCAATGAAATTAGCAATTCCCAGCCCAGATATTAGAATCACCCAAATAAATGATGTTGCAATTGAAAATTTTGAATCTAATATTAGAGGCCTGGATTTAGTCAATATTAAAGGGGGCGTCTTTGGAGTTGATGGTATATTATTAGATTCTTATAATGGAGAATTAACAGCTACAGTTTTTGATAAAGAGATACAAAGATCTACTCTTGCCAATGATGGAACAACTAACAGTTTTGACGATCCCATTATTTTAAATTTTAAAACCTTAGGTGAGATATTGTTTAGGGGAAAGTCATCTATTTCTGATGGGCAATTTGAATTTAATTTTGTTGTCCCTAGAGATGTGGGGATGAATATAGATAACGGAAAATTTAGCTTTTATTCAAAGGAGTCTAATAATTTACAAGATAATAATGGACATAATTTGACTATTTTAATCGGAGGTGTAAATGAAGACGCAGAAGATGACAACATTGGTCCTGAAATTAATTTATTTATGAATGATGAGTCCTTTATAACAGGTGGCATAACAAACGAAAACCCAAATTTAATTGTCAAATTATTTGATGAAAATGGTATAAATACTTCGAGCGGGGTTGGACATGACATAGTCGCTATATTAGATTCCAATGAAGCAGATGCTTTTAGGTTAAATGAATATTATGAAGCAAATTTGGATGATTATCAAAATGGATCAATAAATTTTCCTTTAAATGATTTAAGTCCTGGACCGCATACATTAAGCTTGAAAGCATGGGACGTTTATAACAATTCTTCTGAGTCTGAAATTGATTTTGTTGTATTTGACGAAGATCAAGATTTAGTAATAGATAATGTTCTTAACTATCCAAATCCTTTTTTTAATTACACCGAATTTTGGTTTAATCACAATAGTTCTTCATCTTTGAACGTTACTATACAAATATTTACTATTTCTGGAAGATTAGTTAAAACAATTAATGGTTTAACTTCTACAGCCTTAAATGATAGTTTTTCAAGAGATTTTTCTTGGGACGGACGTGATGATTATGGAGATAAGTTGGCCAAAGGTGTTTATATTTATAAAATAAGTCTGAGATCAGAAATATTAAATAAAAGTGTATCAAAAACAGAAAAACTTGTAATATTATAATCATGTTAAATTTACTTACATTAAATTTCAAAAAGTTAATTTTATTGTTCCTTCTAATTTTCCCATTAATTAAAATTAGCTCTCAAAATCCAACCGTAATTTTACCAAATCAAAATGATAGCAGGGTTATTACAACAGGGGTGCCTTTTTTATTAATAGCATCTGATGCTAGGGCGGCTAGTATGGGCGATATGGGCGTTGCTACATCTGTTGACACATATTCTCAATATTGGAATCCATCAAAATATGTTTTTTCGGAAACCAAATCTGGATTTGGTTTAAGTTACACACCATATTTAAGTAAGTTAGTAAATGATATTTCCTTGGGTAATTTAACGTATTTTAATAGAATAAACGAAAGAAGTGCATTTGCAGTAAGTTTAAGATATTTTTCTCTTGGTGAAATTGAGCTAGTTCAAGACGAGTTCTCTCCAGCTTTATTAGCTAAGCCAAACGAAATGACAATGGATATTTCTTATTCTCTGAGATTAGCTGATCAATTCTCAATGGGCGTTGCTCTTAGATATTTGAGGTCGGATTTAAAATTATCTCAGACCGATCCAGATGCAACCGCAGCAAGCAGTTTTGCTGTTGATATATCAGGTTATTTTCAAGGTGAAGAACAGGCATATGGTGATGTTAATGGGAGATGGCGTGGTGGTTTTGCATTACAAAATATTGGTCCAAAAATAAAATATGACAATAGTGTACAAAGTGAAACTTTTCTTCCAGCAACATTAAGGCTTGGGGGAGGTTTTGATTTTTTATTGGATCAATATAATAAAGTTGCAGTCACCGCCGAAGTCTCGAAATTATTAGTTCCAACTCCGCCTCTTTTAGGAAGGGAACATACTTTTACCGATGTAAACGAAAATGGTTTATATGATGACGGAATTGACACGTTGGGACCATACACATCTTCAGATTATTTTATAATTGATGGTCAGGATCCCAATGTTGATTTCATCTCTGGAATATTTCAGTCATTTTCTGATGCTCCAGGTGGATTCAGTGAAGAAATAAAAGAATTTACGTGGGCATTGGGTGCAGAATACGTTTATGATAATTCCTTTGCACTGCGAGCAGGCTATTTTAATGAAAGTGAAGAAAAGGGTGCTAGAAAACTTCTAGCTTTAGGAGCAGGATTTAAATTTTCAGGCACAAGGGTTGATCTTTCATATTTATTCTCTGCCTCAAAAGTGCCAAGTCCTTTAGAAAACACACTAAGATTCTCCTTAACTTTCGATTTTGGTAATAATGCTTATATGGAGTATTAAAATTTGTTATGAAGGAGATAAATATTTCTTGTAATTTCAAGGTTTTCAATTCGTTAAATGAGCTTGATGAACAAATAAATAATTTGTTTAAGGAAGCAAAGTTAATAAGAGAATCTGCATATTCTCCATATTCAAAATTTAGTGTTGGAGCAGCTGTTTTATTAGAAAATGGAAAAATATTATCAGGTTCTAATCAGGAAAATGCTTCATACCCATCTGGAATTTGTGCTGAAAGAACTGCCATATTCTATGCAAATTCTAAATATCCAAAAGTAAAAATTAAAGATATTGCTATTATTGCTGGGTCTGTTAATAAAATAAACCAAAACCCTATTGCGCCATGCGGGATATGTCGACAAGTGATTTCCGAGTTTGAAATAAAGCAACAGAGTAATATTGGAATATATTTTATGGGCGAAAAGGGAAAAATTATATTTACAGATTCAATAAATAATTTGTTGCCTTTTAAATTTGATAAGAGTTTTTTATAAAAATTATAAAATTAACTTATTACAATAGAAAACATTGTCTTATTTTTATATACCAATTTTATTAATTCATGAATAAAATAACTAAGGAAACATATTTATCGTGGTATGAGGATATGTTATTTTGGAGAAAATTTGAAGATAAACTAGCTGCAGTTTACATACAGCAAAAGGTCAGGGGTTTTCTACATCTTTATAATGGTCAAGAAGCTGTACTAGCCGGATCGCTTCATGCTATGGATTTATCAAAAGATAAAATGATTACTGCATACAGAAATCATGTTCAGCCTATTGGAATGGGAGTCGACCCCAAAAAAGTAATGGCTGAGCTTTATGGTAAAGTCACAGGTACATCCTTTGGACTGGGCGGTTCAATGCATATTTTTTCAAAAGAACATAGATTTTATGGAGGCCATGGGATTGTCGGTGGACAAATTCCTCTTGGAGCAGGAATAGCTTTTGGTGATAAATATCATAATATTGATGCCGTAACTCTGTGTTATTTTGGAGATGGTGCTGCAAGACAAGGTTCTCTACATGAAACCTTTAATCTTGCTATGCTTTGGAAATTACCGGTTGTTTTTATTTGTGAAAATAACGGATATGCAATGGGAACATCGGTTGAAAGGACATCAAATACTACAGAAATATGGAAGCTTGGACTTGGATATGAAATGCCATGCGGCCCTATTGATGGAATGGACCCAGTAAAAGTAGCAAAGGGTGTCGATGAAGCAATAAATCGTGCAAGAAGTGGAGATGGTCCAACATTTTTAGAGATGAAAACCTACAGATACAGGGGGCATTCTATGAGTGATGCTCAACACTACAGAACAAAAGATGAAGTGGAAGATTATAAAAAAATCGATCCGATTACCAAGGTTAAAGAACTTATTTTGAAGAAAAAATATGCTTCGCAAAAAGAAATTGATAAAATCGACCTGAGGGTAAAAGAAAAAGTTAAGGAATGTGAAAAATTTGCAGAGGATTCTGCATACCCTGATAGAAATATAATGTATGATTCTGTTTATGAGGAAGAAAATTATCCCTTTTTAAAACATAAACTTTAATTATGGCTGAACTGATTAAAATGCCTCGTTTAAGTGATACCATGGAGGAAGGTACAGTTGCCACTTGGTTTAAAAAAGTTGGAGATAAAGTTAAAGAAGGAGATATTTTAGCTGAAATTGAAACAGATAAGGCTACCATGGAATTCGAGTCTTTTTATGAGGGTACTTTGCTTTATATTGGAATTAAAGAAAACGAAACTGCAAAAGTTGATGCAGCACTCGCTATTATCGGAGATCCAGATGAAAATATAGAATCTATTCTAGCAGATGAAAAAAGTATAGTAGAAGACCCAAAAGCCTCAAAGGAATCAACCTCAAATATTGAATCTGTTAAGGATTCAGAAAAAATAGTTGAAAACCCAATAAATGATGATGTTCATGTTATCAGAATGCCTCGTTTAAGTGATACCATGGAAGAAGGTACTGTAGCCTCTTGGTTTAAAAAAGTTGGTGAGAAGATAGATGAAGGTGAAATTTTAGCTGAGATTGAAACAGATAAGGCAACTATGGAATTCGAATCTTTTTATTCTGGGACTCTTCTTCATATTGGATTATCTGAAGGTGATTCCGCAAAAGTAGATTCTTTATTAGCTATTATTGGTCCAAATGGAATGGATATTTCACAATATTTAAATGGTTCTGTAAAAATTGAGCCTGATGTTGGTCAAAAAGAGGAATTAAAAGTAGAACAAAAGCCTGAAAGAAATATTATTGATGAAAAAGTTTCATCTGTAAAAAGTTTAGTGGATGTCAATTCTGAAAGAATTTTTATTTCACCTCTCGCGAAGAAATTAGCAAAGGATAAAAACATTGATATTTCAACTATTAAAGGGTCTGGTGAAAATGGAAGAATTGTAAAATCTGACATTGAAAACTACAAAGAACCTGTAGTTCAAACTATGTCTCAAACAACAAAATCTTCTTCGGATAGCCAAGAATATTCAGAGGTTATTCACTCTCAAATGAGAAAGGTAATTGCAAAAAGATTATCGGAATCTAAATTTTCAGCACCTCATTATTATTTGAATGTTGAGCTTGATATGTCAGAAACAATTGAATTTAGAAAGCAATGTAACTCAATTCCTGATACAAAAATATCGTTTAATGACATTATCATTAAAGCTTGTGCTGTAGCACTAAGAAATAATCCAAGCGTAAATTCTCAATGGTATGATGACCGAATTAGATACAACAATTTTGTTAATATTGGAGTAGCTGTTGGAGTTGATGATGGTTTAATTGTTCCAGTATTAAAAAATGCTGATAAAATGAGTGTTGCAGAGATTAGTACAACAGTCAAGGAGATGGCTGGTTTTGCAAGAGACAAGAAGCTAAACCCAGAAATGATGCAGGGCAGTACATTTACTATTTCAAATTTAGGAAT
>CEUH01081904.1_pt1 | contig 21072 bp, 14 predicted proteins | sample 356461 | NCBI WGS metagenome assembly CEUH01 (sample SAMEA2623275, study PRJEB7988) | marine metagenome | isolation source: saline water (ENVO:00002010), including
CAAAATAAAAGGATCTGCTCAGGGCACTACCTTTTCGATAATTTTTAAAGACTCTCTTTCCAGGGATTTTTCTACTGAGATAGATTCTTTGTTAAATAAAATCAATTTACAGTTGTCTACTTATGATACTAATAGTATTATTAGTCGGTTTAATATGTCAGACAAAAATAGTTATCCAGTTGATGGATATGATTTATTTATTAAATGTTTTAATAGGTCAAAGTATTTCCACAAAAAAACAAATGGATATTTCAATGCTGCAATATTTCCACTGACAGAATATTGGGGGTTTCATAAAAATAGTGAGGTTAAAATTGATACAAATTTTATAACTAGTTCAATTATTCCATTAATCCGAATGGATTCAATTTATATATTTAAAAACATTGATGGCAAAACAAATATTTTTAAATCAAACCCCGATTCAAAGTTAGATTTTAACGCAATTGCTCAAGGGTATAGTGTTGATTTAGTCGCTGAATATTTAATATCTAACGGAATTGAAAATTTTATGGTTGAAATTGGAGGTGAAGTTAGAGCAAAAGGAGTAAATTCTAAAGGAAATATTTGGAGAATTGGAATCGAGAGACCTATTGAAGACTCGTTTGTTGGAGAATATGATTTTCAGAAAATAATATCCCTTGAAAACAAATCTTTAGCTACCTCAGGGAATTACAGAAAATATAAAAAGATTAATGGAAATAAAGTTTCTCATTCGATAAATCCATTAACTGGTCTAGCAGTTAATAGTAATTTACTTAGTGTTTCAGTTATTACAGATTTTGCTATTGATGCAGATGCATTAGCAACTTCATTTTTGGTTATGGGGATTGAAAAATCTAGTGAATTTATTAAAAAAGATACTAATATTCTGGCGTACTTTATTTACGATTCAGCAGGTAAATATAAAGAATGGAGTAATTTTTAGACTAGTTGTTCTTCAGTACTCTTGCACTTTTCATTTGGTCTTGCACCACAAAAACTACAATTTTCATTTTCCTTGTTTAGCAAAGGGTTATTACTTGCACATGTACCTGCAAATTCCCCCCCCTTTTTAAATAATAACTTAATTGCTATTCCAGCAAAGCAAAAACCGAGTAACAAAATTGAAATAAGTACTAATTTCATGTAACAAAATTAATCAATTAATTGCATATTAGATAATTGTCTAATTAATTTATATAATTTACTTTAAATATGGAAAAAAACGCGCCTTTTTTAAGATTGTTAAAAATAATGGATGAGTTAAGGGCCAATTGCCCTTGGGACAAAAAACAAACAATGGAATCCCTAAGTTATTTAACTATTGAAGAAACCTACGAGCTTATTGATGCAATAATCGAAAAAGATGTCCAAGGTATAAAGGGTGAATTAGGTGATTTAATGTTACACATTGTTTTTTACTCAAAAATCGCCTCAGAGACAAATGATTTTGATATTAATGATGTTATAAACACTGTTTGTGATAAATTAATCGAACGACATCCTCACATCTATGGTGACGTTAAAGTCAGTTCTGAAGAAGAGGTAAAAGTAAATTGGGAGAAAATAAAACTTAAAAAAGGGAATAAGTCAGTTCTTGAAGGAGTTCCTAGATCATTGCCTGCTATGGTAAAAGCTACAAGAATTCAAGAAAAGGCGAGGGGAGTTGGTTTTGATTGGGATAATAAAGAACAAGTTTTTGAAAAAGTAAAGGAGGAATTTTCTGAATTACACGAAGAAGTTAGTAAGATTGATAATTTGTCTGAAGTAGAAAAGGAGTTTGGTGATGTATTGTTTTCGATGATTAACTATGCAAGATTCATTGGTGTTGATCCTGAAATGGCTTTAGAAAGAACCAATAAAAAGTTTATTGGAAGGTTTTCTTTTTTAGAAAATAAAGTTAAAGAAAGAAAGTTAGATTTCAGATTGCTAAGTTTGGAACAAATGGATGCAATTTGGGAAGAGTCAAAAAGCAAATTCCCATAAATTTATTTCATTAATTTACTGTTTTTCTAAATAAATAATATAACGAACCTCCTCTAAAAACCATCCATAATGCAAGAGATGTCCAAATACAATAAATACCACTTTCAATAAAATTTAATATATATATTGTTGGTATAAATATTACAAATGTTGCTATGGCTAGTGTGTTTCTTAATTCAATAGCTCTTCCAAGACCTTTAAAAATTCCATCAAATGTAAATGCAATGGCGTTAAATGGTTGAGCAATGATAACTATCCAAAATGTACTAAGAAATATATCGTTTACCACATTATCTTGATTAAATAAATTCCCAATAAAAGGATAGAAAATAGTGTACAGGATAACTAATATTAAAGATATTTTAATATTAGTTTTTAGCAGAATATTCGCTAACATTTTAAGCTTTGTATTGTTTTTTTCACCAAGAAATTTACCAGCTAAGGCGTTACCAGCATTTGAATATCCGTCTATAAAGAAGGAGGTAAAGATCCAAATATTATACCCAATGGTATAAGCAGCTAGCGAACTATTCCCATAATTATTGGCAAACCTATTTGATATTATAAATACAATGTTTAAAACCATTGTCCTTATAAACATATTGAAGAATATTAGTAACATTTCTTTAAAAAACGAATTTATTTTAGCTGATATTTTTAAATTAAATGGTGTGTACTTATACATACAGTAAACTCCACATAGTAACATTATTATTTGAGCTATTACAGATGCCCAAGCAGCTCCAGATACTCCTAATGCTGGAATATAATTCCCAACACCTAAAACAAGACAAAAATCTAACATTAGATTAAGAACCCCTCCAATCAAACTAATGTACATTGCCCAAGATGTATTTTGATATCCTCTAAATACACCAAATATTAAAGCTATTAGTAAGCTTATTGGTAATCCAATACTTCTTATTGAGAAATATTCCTTCGAGAAATTATAGGTTTGACTATTGATGTTGCCATATAAGAAATTAGCTATTGGTTGGTAATAATGAGATGTAGAAAAAGCAATTATAATTCCAGTAAACAAAGTGAGTAATAGGGTCTGAGGGATTAGGGTTGAAACCTTTTCTAGTTCATTAGATCCGTAATGTCTGCTGATTATAGCAGAAAGAGAAGTTCTCATTTGTGCAAATCCCCATATTATTGTTGCTATTAACCCAGCAGCAAGTCCAACTCCGCCTTGGGCAAGTGTTGAACCTTCTTCAATTTGCCCTATAATTGCAATGTCAGCAAGACCTATAAGCGGTTCAGTTATGTTGAATAATATTGCAGGAATTGCAAGTTGGTTAATTTCTTTATTAGAAATCATTAAAGTATTTCAGAAAGAGAGAAAGTTTCACTTAATTCTACACCTTTTTCAGAGTTTTTCAAACTGCAACATTCATTCTTTGCATCGTGTTCTAAAAAAAGTTTAAAATTATTTTTCCTTGCCAGATTAAGAAAGTAGGCTTTTTCTTTTAAAGTTAATAATGGTCTAGTATCATAACCCATTACATAAGGAAGGGGTATATGGCCAGTACTAGGAAGTAAATCAGCCATAAAGGCAATTTTTAGATCATTATAATTAATAATTGGAATCATTTGACTGTCTGTATGTCCATCAGCAAAAAACACGTCTATATTTTGAAAAATGTTTTTGGTTAATTGTTCTTTTTTAGTGACAAATTTAAGTTGTCCACTTTCTTCTATAGGAAGAATATTTTCCTTTAGAAAGGATGCTTTTTCTCTTTGATTTGGTTCAGTAGCCCATTTCCAGTGATCTTTATTCGACCAATAATTAGCGTTTTTAAAGACAGTTTCTAAATAGGTTCTTTCTTTGTTTGCCCATTTTACAGATCCGCCACAGTGATCAAAATGTAAATGGGTTAAAAATACATCTGTAATATCATTGATTCCATAGCCTGCACTTTTAAGTGATTTTTCAAGATTGTCGTCACCATGTAAATAATAATGACTGAAAAATTTATCTGATTGTTTATCACCAATTCCTGTGTCAATTAATAAAAGTTGATTTCCCTGTTCAATAAGTAGGCTTCTCATAGCCCATGTACATAAGTTATTTGAGTCAGGAGGATTTGTTCTTGACCATAGCGATTTAGGAACTACACCAAACATAGCACCTCCGTCAAGTTTAAAATTACCGGTGTTTATTACTGAAAGTTTCATTTATTTATTTTTTTCAAGTTGTTGATATATTTTTATGCATTGCATTGCTTGTTCAACATCGTGAACTCTCAATATATTCGCACCATTAATGAGTGCAAACATGTTTAAAGCTGTAGTCCCGTTTATTGCATCTAATGGTTTAATTTCCAATGTTTTACAAATCATTGATTTTCTGCTAATTCCAATTAATATAGGTTTTTTAAAATCTTTTAACTTATTAATGTTATTCATCAATTTGTAATTATGGTTAACTGTTTTTCCAAACCCAAATCCTGGATCAATTACAATATTTTTAATATTTATTTTTTTAAGTATGGAAATTTTATTTTTAAAAAAGGTTAATACTTCGTCAATTATGTTTTTGTAAATCGGATTATTTTGCATCGTTTGGGGTGTTCCTTTCATATGCATCAGTATGTAAGTAGGTTGATATTTTTCAATTGTTTCAAACATTTTATCATCCAAATTAAATGCTGAAATATCATTAACTATTCCAGCTCCTGCATTAATTGCGTATTCAGCTACTTTCCCCCTAAATGTATCAATTGAAATATTAATGTTAGGAAATCTCTTATTTATCTCTTCAATATTTTTAATTGTCCTTTTTAATTCTTCGGTCTCTGAAACAAAGTCTGCATTAGGTTTCGACGAATAACCTCCAATGTCAAATATCGAAGCTCCCTTTGAAAGGTCATTTTCTATTTTTTTTAAAATTTTATTTAAATTGACATTTTTTCCGCCATCGTAAAATGAATCTGGTGTTGTATTTATTATACTCATTATTTTAGGAGTTGACAAATCAATTATATTTCCTTTACACTTTATGGAATAATTATCAAGTAAATATGTATCTTTCACCGCTTTAAATAATGATTAGTATTATGTCAAATACATCTGCAGAGTACGACAAAGTTATTTCCAAATGTACAGAGATTTTTAAAAACAAGACCATTGATTACGGAACAGCTTGGAGAATTTTAAGAACCAGTTCATTAACAGATCAAATATTTATAAAAGCAAATAGGATTAGAACTATTCAGGTCTCAAATCTTTCAAAAGTTGATGAAGGAGTTGAACCAGAGTTTGTTGGGATTATTAATTATTGCATTATGGCTTTAATACAATTGGACCTTAAAAACGACAATAGACTTGAACTACCCTCTGAAGAAACATTAACGTTATATCAAAGTAAAATTAAATTAGCTAAGGAGTTAATGGAAAATAAAAATCATGATTATGGTGAAGCGTGGAGAGATATGAGAGTTTCATCTCTTACAGATTTAATTTTGATGAAAATTTTAAGAGTTAAGCAAATTGAAGATAATAGCGGTAAAACAATTGTTTCTGAGGGCATAGACGCTAACTATTTTGATATGATGAACTACAGTATTTTCGCATTAATACATTTAAACAATAATAAATTTTAAAATGAATAAACAAGTTTTAAGTTGGGTAATAAGAATTTTAGTTTCGATTTTATTTATTGTTTCAGCCTATGCAAAAATATACCACGAACCTTCAGCTTACTTTTCAATTACTACATTTGAAGCCAAACAGTTAGTGCCTCTTGGTTTTAGTTCATTTCTATCAGCCCTAATTTCTAGGATATTAATTGCTTTAGAGTTCTTTTTAGGTGTTTTTATATTACTACCGTATTACTTTAAAAGAATTATTTTACCAGGAACAATTCTTATTTTAGCAGCATTTTGTATTCATTTAGGTATTCAAATTATTCTTACAGGGAACAGTGGAAATTGTGGTTGTTTTGGTACGCTACTACCTATGACCCCTTTAGAGGCCATCATTAAAAATATTTTAGCAATTGGTCTTTTACTTGCTTTATATAAGTTAAATAATTTTAAAAAATATACTTCGAAAAGTAAGTATCTTTTAGTATCATCATATATTGGATTTGTAATTTTATTATTCATTTATATTCCTATTAGGTCAAGTAATTCTGCTGAGTTAAATATGGATGTAAATACTTTAGAAGATTTATCCAATAATGGTCCTCAACAAATGGTATCTGAGTTTGGTGAAACTCTTCCATTTGCTGACAAAGGAAGAATTCTCTTATGTTTTTTTGCTGCAGGTTGTGATCATTGTAGATCAACTATTAAATCTATTGATTCATTGATTCAAATAACACCTGACTTTCCAAGAGTTGAAATCATTTTTATGGAGGAAGAAGTAGAAAAAATACCTGAGTTTTTCGAATACGCTGGAAATAAATATAATTACCAAATATTAGATATTGCAAGTTTCTACAATGTTTTGACATGGGAACGTGACACCCCAGGTGTTTTTTATATGTGGAATGGTAATATTATAAAAGAATTTGATGGAATTGCAGAAAAATCCTTTAACGCTAAAGATCTAGTTGAAGCAATTAATAATTATAATTAAAGCTCTTGAAAATACTAAAGTTGTACTTTCGTTAACTTTAAATAAATTATCATTATGAGAAAGAAAATTGTGGCAGGAAATTGGAAAATGAATCTTGATGATTCTCAAGCCTCTGAATTATTTAATCAACTTAATAAAATGCCACATTTTGAAAATGTTGAGATTATTATAGCCCCTGCTTACATCTACCTATCTAAGTTCTCACAAAGCACATCAAATATCAGTGTAGCTGCTCAAGATGTTTCTGAAAATGATAATGGTGCGTATACTGGAGATGTTTCTAGTACAATGTTGTCATCTCTAAACGTAAAATATTGTTTAGTTGGTCATTCTGAAAGAAGAAATATTCATCAAGAGACAGATGATTTAATATTTAAAAAGGCTAAGGCATTACTAAAAAATGGCATAACTCCAATATTTTGCTGTGGTGAGTCGATTGAGGAAAGAAATAACAAACAAGAATACGAAACAGTAAGAAAACAACTGTCTTTGATTATTAATAATTTAAGCGAAGATGAAATTTTAAACACTGTTATTGCCTATGAGCCAGTTTGGGCTATTGGAACAGGCTTAACTGCAAGTTCAACAGATGCACAATTAATGCATAATTATATACGCTCTTTAATAGAAAAAAAATTTAGTAACAACATTTCTTCTCAAATTTCAATTTTATACGGAGGAAGTTGTAAGCCTGAAAATTCAAAAGAGCTATTTTCTCAAAAAGATATTGACGGCGGATTAATTGGAGGAGCGTCCTTAAGTGCCGATTCATTTATTTCTATTGTAAATTCTTTTTAGTTTGGATTATATTGAAGTAAAGCTTTCCCTTTTTAAATACGATCATATTTTAGAACTTCTAAAACAAGATCTTTGCGAAGTTGGTTTTGAAAGTTTTGTAGATAAAAGCTTCTCAATTTCTGCATTTATTCCTAAAATAAATTACTCCAAAGATTTATTTGATACTAAGTCTTTAAAATATAAAAGATTTATCAAGTCTACAGAAATTATAGTACACCCTTATCAAAATTGGAATAAATCTTGGGAGTCAAACTTTAAACCTATACATATTAATGAGCATTGTGTAATTAGAGCGTCTTTTCATAGTTCATTTGGTTTAAACTACGAGATTGTAATAGATCCCAAAATGTCTTTTGGAACAGGTCACCACCAAACAACAAGATTAATCGCTATTGACTTATTTAGTCAAATAGTAGACGGCAAAAAGGTATTGGACTTTGGATGTGGGACAGGAATTTTATCAATTTTAACTGAAAAATTGAATGCTAAAGAAATTGACGCTATTGAAATTGATCCTAATGCTCTCATTAATGCTCAAGAAAATGCAAAAAAGAATAATTGTAATAAAATCAATTTCTTTCTTGGTGATGGAAATCAAGTTCCCAAAGTGGCATACGATTTGATTCTAATAAATATAAATAAGAATACAATTATAGATCAATATAAGTATTTGAAAAAAGTAATGAAAAAAAACACTATTGTTTTATTTTCTGGTTTCTTTAAATCAGATATAAAATCAATTGAAAATATGGGGTTGAAAAATGAATTAATTACATTATATTCAAAATTAGAAAATAATTGGGCTCTTCTTGTTATGAAACGTAAATAGTATGGTAAATAGGTATTGTATATTAATGTTATTTGTTGTATTTAATTTCATTGCTTTAAGTCAAGTAAGAAAATTTACACCTGAACCTGAAAAATTTCTAAAGGAGTTGCAATCCTGTATTGGTGAGGCTGATAAATCGAAAGCTAAAAATTTTGTAAAATCTTTTGAACCCTTTTGGTTAGGTGAATTTTTTACACCTGATTTGAAAGCTCATGTTTATGCTACATCTAATTTAATGGGCGAAAAAGGAATGAGAGTCAAACCTGACTATCTTTCATACTTTAATTCATTGCTTTATTTTTCAAAAACAGGATTAGACGCTAAAACTTTTGAAGATTGGCACAGTACATTAGATAAAGTAATTAATAAATTGTCTAAAAAAAGAATATCTAGTTTTCTACAAACTTCAGAAAATTTATTTAAAGATAACTCCATCTTCACTTCTGGAAGTACTAAAGGATCAACAACATGGAAAACATCAAACCTTGATTTTGAAATTTCTTACGAAAAAGTCCCAATTTTTTACTTCAAGAATACAGACTTAAAATGTTTTTCAAAAAATGACAGTTCAATTATATATGAAACATCAGGAAGTTTAATGCCTTTGACTAATATGTGGCTTGGAGAAAAAGGTAAAATTGATTGGCAAAGAGCAAGGTTAGATAAAGAAAAATTTTATGCTAAGTTTAATTCTTACAATATTTCTCTTAAGAGTGCTTCATTAATTATTGATTCAGTACTTTTTTACAGCAGTTATTTTCCAGATGCTCCAGTAAGGGGGAAACTTACAGAAAAAGTAATTTCTAACCTTGGCTATAAAAAGGTAAAGTATCCAAATTTTGAATCTTACGATAAACGTCTTTTAATTAAAAATGTTTTTCCAAATGTAGATTATGATGGTGGCTTTTCCATTAAGGGAAGAAGTCTATTTGGTGCTGGATCAATAGATAATTTAGCTAAATTGACAATTAAATATCAAGACGAGGAATTTTTACTTGCAGAGTCAATTAATTTCATTATTAATGATGAAGAAATATTTGCAGAGCAAGCTAAGGTGAAAATTTTAATTGAAAGTGACTCAATTATTCATCCTGCTGTTGGATTAAATTATTCGGATAAAATTAAAACACTTACCCTTAACAAGGGTGATAAAGGTATTTCTGCGGCTCCTTTCTTTAACAGCTACCATAAATTGGATATGTATCCCCAATCTATGACTTGGAAAATAGGAGATCCAATTATTGAGTTTCATCCTTTAAAAGGTACTTTGGACGAGGAAGGCGCATTATTTGCTTCACTAAACTTTTTTGATTCTAAAGTTTATCAAAAACTAACTGGGGAAAATGGTAATCCGCTAATAAAGATTAAAAAATTCTCAAAAGAATACGGGTCAATCACTTTCCCCTCTGTTGAGCTAGCCAATTATATGCGCGAAAGTATAGTTGATTTACAGTTCCTTTTGTATGAACTTACAGAATTTGGTTTTATTAATTATGATGATGAAAGAAAAACAGTGACATGTTCGCAAAAAATGTTTGATTACATAGATGCTAGATCTGGGAAAAAGGATTATGATAGAATTATAATAAAATCCAAGGCAAAAGTAAATGCAACCTTAAGTTTAACTTCACTTGACTTAAAGTTAAATGGCGTAGATAGAGTAGCGTTAAGCTTAGCAAAAAAGGTTTGGATAAAACCTTTGAATAATAAGTTGCTAGTTAAAAATAATAGAGATTTTGACTTTGATGGGCTGATAACAGCAGGAAAAACCCAATATTATGGTACTGGTTTTTCTTTTAAATATGATGATTTTAGAATAAATATTGCTCATTGTGACTCTATGTTCATTTGGGCAGATTATAAAGAATCTAAGAAAGTGGGTCAACTAGTTAGATCACCATCAATTATTGAATCTTTGAGTGGTTTTATTTTGATTGATGGTGCAGAGAATAAGTCGGGTAGAGACACTTCAATGCATGCATATCCAAAACTACAATCCAACGTAGATACTTATGTGTATTATGATAATCCTTCCATACTTAACGGGATATACTCTAGAGATAATTTTATGTTTATTATAAAACCATTTACAATGGATAGTCTTGATAAACTACCTAATGAAAGTATTTCTCTCACCGGTGAATTTAAATCAGGAGGTATTTTTCCTGATTTTAATGATTCATTGTCAATACAAAATGATTATTCATTAGGCTTTATAAGGAGTACACCTACAGATGGATTTAATATATATGGAAAAACAGCTAATTATGATAATGAAATACGCTTGTCTGGAGATGGTTTAAAAGGCTCTGGAATAATTGATTTTTTTACTTCAACAGCTTTATCAGACGATGTTACTTTCTTTCCTGACTCACTTGCAGCCTTTGCTCACACATATACAAATCAAAAAAAAGAGACAGATCCAGAAATACCTTTAGTGAAAGGTATTAATTGCAAGGTAACATATGTTCCTAATGAAGATTTATTTTATGCCAATACAATTGAAGATAAATTTATATTTTTTGATAATGAAGAAGCAGATTTGGCAGGAGGGGTAATACTTGGTCTTGATGGTATGTATGGAAATGGTACAATGCGATTTGGAAAGGGGGAAGTTCAATCTCTTGAATACACCTACGAGACTGACGCTATACTCGCAGATACCTCCGACTTTAGATTGGTTTCATCTGAAGAAAATTTAGATGCTCTTGCATTTAAGACACAAAATCTAAATGCTAGAGTTGATTTTTCAACAAGGATTGGGGAGTTTAAATCAAATTCTGGCGAAAGTTTTGTGACATTTCCCGAAAATGAATACATATGCTACATGGACAAGTTTAATTGGTTTATGGATACTGATGATCTTGAAATGGAGAATAGTAAACAAGCTGTTGCGGACATTAATATTGATACAGATCTTGATCTTGCAACTTCGAATTTTTATTCGATTAATCCTGATCAAGATTCTATTAATTTTGGATCTTCTAAAGCAAGATTTGATGTGAGAAGGAAGAAAATATATTGTAAAAATATCGAATTTATAAAAATTGCAGATTCAAGAATCATTCCTGATAGTGGCGATATTGTTATAAGAAAAAAAGCTAAAATTGAAAAGCTTGAAAATTCAATGATATTAACTAATGACGTTACAAAATATTATCAAATATATAATGCAGAAGTAGAGATAAATACTAAGCACGACTATATTGCCTCGGGAACTTATGACTACATAGATATTAATGAAACCATTCAACCCTTATTTTTTAAAGAGCTAAGACCAGATACCACTAATCAAACATTTGGAACTGCTACTATCGATGAAGAAATGGGCTTCAAATTAAGCCCTAATTATGATTTTTTTGGAGAAGTCAATTTAGCTTCAACCATTAAAAATCTAGAATTTTCTGGAAAATTTAAAATGAATCATTCTTGTGATTATTTGCCCAAACAATGGGTTGACTTCACATCCAATATTGATCCCAAAGAAGTCATGATTCCTATTCATAAAGACACAACATCTTCAAAGAATGATCCAAAACGGATATACTCAGGAATTATATTTAACACAACAGATTCAATTTCTCTTTATGCTTCATTGTTATCTTCTAAACAAAATAATTCTCACATTGATCTAATAAATGCAACAGGATTGTTGAACTATGATGCCAATACGGAAGAATATCAATTATCTAATTTAGATAAATTAACAGAGTATAAATTACCTGGAAAATATGTCTCTTTAAATACGAAAACTTGTAGGTTAAAGGCTGATGGTGAATTTAATTTTGGTATTGAACTTGACCAAGTTGATGTTAAATCTGCAGGTGAGATTAAGTTTAACCCCAAAAAATGGGAAACAGATGTCAAATCTTCAGTTCTTGTAAAATTTCCTATCAATAACCAGGCTTTAGAAAAAATGAGTATGGAGATTTTAGAATTTCCCGATCTAAGAGCTTTAGATGTAAGTAATTCTTATTATGAAAAGGCTTTAAGGGAATTAGTTGGAATTGAACAAGCTGATAAAATGGTCTCCGATTTAACAATCAATGGAAAAGTGAAAAAATTTCCTGAGCTTTTAGAAGTTCCATTATTTTTTGGTGATTTAAGGTTAAGATGGAATTCTAAAAAGAACGCATTTATATCATACGGTAATATAGGTATTGCCAATATAAATAAGAAGCAAATCATGAAGTATGTAAAAGGAAAGGTTGTCATTTCTAAAAGGTTGACAGGAAATGATATTACTATTTATTTAGAGTTAGATGAAAAAAATTATTACTACTTTAATTATAAAAATGGCTTAATGCAAGTTTTTAGTTCGAATGAAGAATTCAATACTGAAATAAGTGAAACCAAAAAAGACGATACTAAGTTTAAAGTTAAAGATATGGCTGATTATCAGTTTATGCTAGGGACTGAAAAACAATACAAATCATTTAAAGCTGCTTACATGAAATAATATGCAAGAGATTTTTGAATTTCATAATGTTTTAGCTGTTATATTAGCTTATTTAATAGGTTCTGTTCCTTCTGCCGTTTGGATTAGCAAATGGTTTTTTGGTGTTGATGTAAGAGATTATGGAAGTAATAATGCAGGTGCTACAAACACATTTAGAGTAATTGGAAAATTTGCAGGTTTTTCGGTTTTATTTTTGGATATTTTAAAAGGTTGGGCTTCTGTAAAGTTGCTAACCATATTTTTAGTTCAATACCATCCAGAATCAGAAGCATTTATTAATATACAATTAGTAATTGGTATCTCAGCTGTTTTGGGGCATGTTTTTCCAATTTATGAACAATTCCAAGGTGGTAAAGGTGTAGCAACACTAATGGGTATTATTTTAGCTATTAATTTTTCTGCAGCTATAGGTTGTGTTATCATTTTTCTCCTAATTTTTATATTTACTAGTTATGTTTCATTAGGTGCTATGATTGCAGCTTTTTTCTTTCCTGTAATTACTATTTTTATAATCAAAGCTGAATCTCCAGCACTTATTTATTTTTCAATCTTCATCTCTATATTAGTAATCACAACCCACAAAAAAAATATTTTGAGATTATTAGATAGGGAAGAAAATAAAATGGCAATTAAGCTTAAAAAGAATAAGAATTTATAAAATGGATATTAAGTCTAAAATATCGTTATTTACAATTATAATATTTGTTCTTCAAACTTCATATAATGCTCAATTTAGTTCTGAAAAGGAGAGGATGGATCATGCAAATAAATTATTTGAAGATCAATTTTTCATTGAAGCTGAGCCACATATGCTTCATTTTTTAAGTACAAAAAGTAATTCAGAATTTAATTTCAAATACGGAGTTTGTGCTCTGTTTAAATATGCAGATAAATCAAAATCATTAAGATATTTAGAAAAGGCTGTAAAAGATTCAAAGGTTGATCCAAGAGCATTTTTTTATTTAGGAAAGGCAAACCATCTTAATTATTTATTTGCTGATGCATTAACTGCATATAATAAGTTCAAATCTTTAGTTGCTGAAAAAGAAAGTAAAAAACTTGAAGTAGACATGCATATTCACATGTGTGAAAGTGGTCAAGGATTAATGAAAAATCTTTCTGATTTAATTGTCCAAGAAAAAACATCAACAGGAAAAGACAAGTTTCAATATAGCTATGATTTAAATGAAATTGGAGGAAAAATTTTAATTACTGATCAATTTCAATCAAAAATGGACGAAAAACTTGATTATAAATCAATTATATATTTTCCACCTATTGGACAAGATGTACTGTTTTTCTCAAGTTACGGCAAAGATGGTGAAACTGGATTAGACATTTACTCTGTAAATAGAGAATCAACAGGTGAATGGTCAGAGCCAGTTAAACTTCCTGAAAGTATAAATACACCTTATGATGATAGCTATCCTTACTTAAAACCTGATGGAAAAACACTTTATTTTTCTTCCAAAGGTCATAACTCTATGGGAGGATACGATATTTTCCGTTGTAGTTTTGATAAAATTGCTGGTAATTATGGGCCTGTAGATAATCTAGATTATAAAATAAATACACCATCAGATGATATACTTTATATTGTTGATGACAATAATGAAAATGCATACTTTTCGTCCGATAGATCTTCTGATGGGGGGCTAATTGATGTATATAAAGTAAAGGTTAAAGTTTTCCCAATTCAGAACACACTTATTGCTGGAGTATTTTTCAACACTTCAAACCCCGATGATTTAAAAGCAACAATTAAAGTACAAGATGTAAAAACAGATAAATTAATAGGTGTATACACTGTAGATAACAAACAAAACTATTCAATATTACTTCCAAGTGCAGGTAGATATAAATTTATTGTCGAAACACCCCAAAGTGAAAAAATACACGCTGGTTTAGTGGAAGTTAAACCACAAACAGAACTTAAGGCTTTAAAACAGGAAATTGAACTTGCAAGCAATAATGGGGTAGAAACTTTAGTAATTAGAAATCTATTTGATCAAAATCATGAAAATGAAAGTAAAATATTAGCTGCAGCAGTAAAGCAAATGGCAAACCCTGAAGTAAATATTGATCAAATTCCTGATAGCATACTCAATGATATTGAAGAAATATCAATTGAAGATAATGATTTTGGTAATGATGAAACTTCAAATGTTAATTCTAGCGAAATAACTGAAAGAACTAGTTCAATTGATGAATTATTGGAAACTAATAAATTAAATATTAAAAGTGGTGAATTAAGAACTGACAAGTTAATAAACCAGGAAAAAAAGATAAATAATTTTGCTTATCAAAAAGCAATTGAAGCTGAAAATAAGGCAATTGAAGCTGATCGTTTATTAGCAGAAACATCTCAAATGGAAGATTCTAACCTAAAAAAAGAAAAGTTACAATCTGCAGCAAAGCTAAATCAAGAGTCAAAACAGGCTAATCAAAAATCTCAAGAATTAATAGAGTTATCTAAAAATATTAATGAAGATATTAAGATTCAAAAAGACAACCTAGCTAGTTTAAAAGCCATTAATGAAAAATTAATTTCAGAAAAGGAAAGTGAAAACAACATAATTATTGAGGATATTGAAAATGAAATAAATGAGATTGTTTTTCAAGAATCTTCGATAGACAAATTAATTTCTGAATCTAAGGAAAAGGAAAAAATTGCTAATTTATACTTGAATGAGGCACAGGCACTTAGAGCTGACAAAGAAAGTATGCAATATCAGCTTGACAAACAAAAAAATGATTTAAGTAAAGCAAAAAAGAAGAAGGATATTAATAGTATAAATGAAAATATTTCAACTTTAGAACAAAAAATTAGCGAAAGTGAAACCTTGATTAAAGAACAATTTGAACTTTATGAAAAAACCGAAAAAGAGCGTAAGGTTTACACTGATAAAATTGAACTAGCAGAAGAAATTATTATGTCAGATATTGTCAATGAGACTTCGTCTTCTGAACCAATTGATTTATTTGAAATTGAGGAAAAAACACAAAATATAGATGCAAAATATATTGAAAAAAACAGTGAAGATTTTGCTTCAATTGAAATTGAAATAGTTGATGATTTAAACGAAAATGAAATTCTTGAAAGTAGATCAACTAACAATGAACTTAATCAACCAATCTCTTCAATATCCGACACATTAATTTCTGAAAATGAGAAAGAAAATTATTCTACAGTTAGCCAAGCTTTAGAAAATACAACTCCTCAATTAAACGTTTTTGAAAATATTACAGAAACAATAATTAGTTACAATAATGATGATTCGCAATTTAAGGCAGAAGAATTAGAAAAAAATAAAGAAGAGATAATTTCTATTCAGAATGAAATAAATGGTTTAGAAACCCAATTGAGTGCTTCTACTAAACCGAAAGAAATTCAAGAAATTCAAGAAACACTAGAATTAAAGCGTAATTTACTTTCTAATGCTGAAGATCAACTAATTAAGTCTTTTGAAGAAGTTAATAGCCAAGAAATTGATCATAATGAAGAATTATTTATAAATAGTAGTAACAGGATAAGAAGTGAAGCTAAGTCAGATGAAGATTTCTTAAGTGCGACTTTTTACATGGAATCCGCTTCAAAAGCAATTGAAAATGCAAAAAAGTTAAGAGAACAAGCCGATATTCCAACAACAACCCCACAAGAAAGAAAAGAACTGTTAAAAGAAGCTTACCAAAATGAGATGATTGCAATCGATGTTCAACAAACAGCAAATAACCTAATGGCTGATATTGTAGCTAAATATCCAATTGAAGAAGATGAAAATCCAACTAAAGTTGAAATCGAAACTGAAGAATTTAATTTTGATGAAGAAAAAAAGAAGGAAGAAGAATTTATTGAGAACTTTCCTGTAAATATTCCTGTAGCTAAAAATAATCAGGTTGTAGAGCCTGTTAATATTAACGGTGAAATATTCACTCCTAGTGAACAACCTAAAAATTACAAAGTGGAATCAATTGCTGATGATAATCCAATTGTTAATGCAGATGAAACAGTTCTTGCAAGTAATAAGTTAATCATAGAAAAAAATAAAAAAAATATAAGTTCTGTAAATGATTTAATCAATAAAAAGGAAATTTTAGAACTTCAAAAAAACGACCTTTTAGATGATAAATTAAAAGCCAAAGTTGATAAGAAGATATTAAAAATTGAAAAGAAAAAAGCTAAATCACAGTTGAAAATGTCAGCTGACATACAAAAAGTCAATCAATCGGAGATAACTATTCTTAGCGAACAGGTTAATGCGCAGAAAAATAATGTTCAATATATTGAGGGAAATTATAAGGTAAAACAAGCTGAAAATTATAGCCAATCCGCTAATGATCTTAGTGACCAAGCAAGGAAATTACGCAAGGAGGCTGAAAATGTTAAAGATCCAGTCTTAAAGGCTGAATTAATTGAGAAAGCTGTTTCGTCAGAAAACACATCAATTGTGTATTTAAAAAAATCTAAAAAGCTTTATGAAGAAGCTATTGTTGAAGATTTTTCAGACGATAGATTAACTGTTGCAAAGAACATTGAAAACAATGAGTTAAAACAGTCTGAAAAATTACAAGATCTGTCAGAATCTTCTGAACAACAATCAATAATTTTTCAAGAAAAATCAAAAGATATTAGGGCTACACTAAATATGCTTCCTAAAAAGGAAAGAGCAGAAGCACTTGTTATTGCTCAACAATATGATAGTTTAGCTTTTGAAGAAAAGCAAAAAGCGCAAGTTTTTAAAGAAAAATCAAAAGTTTATAAAGAGGTTGAAATGGCACTAGTAGAGGACATTAAACTTGCCCAAGTTGTTGAAAACCAGGATATGAGTATTATAGCTGGGACACAACAATTTAAAGACTACAATGAGAAACAAAACCAGCTTAATGATTTAGTTGTCGAAAGAGAAGAGATTAAAAATGAAAAAAGAAGCTATGAAATGCTTTCATCGCAAATGAGTGCTAGAGCAGCAGCTTTAGATCAAGAAGCAAAGGCTGAAGAAAATCCTATTAAAAAAGCAGATTTATTAAGTGCTTCAAATGAATTGAAAAAAAGAGCCAAGAAAAATAAGGAGATTGCATCTGCTTTAGTCATTTCAATTGATTCATTAAAGGATGAAATTAAAAGTAAAGAATTAGATCAAAAACTTATTTTGGAGGGTTTAGATACTACAACAGCTAAGAAAGTAAGAGGATTAGCAATTTCAGGAAAGGCAGATGAAGTCTTAGATAAAATCGCCCAAGAATTACCTACCAATACTTTTGAAGAAAGTAAAGAATCAAATGATGAGGAAGAGGTTGATGACCAAGAACAAATAGTTCAAGAGGAAGAGCAAATTGAATCTAATATTGAAGAAATAGATTTGATTGTGGAAGAGGTGATTTCAGTTAGTAGCACTGTGGTTACGTCGAAGGATTTTATTCCTCCGACAAAAATTTTAAAAGATATATTTGTGGTAACACAAAATGCAGTATATTCTGAAGAAAATCCTATTCCTATTAATCCTACTCCTCCAAATGGTTTGGTTTTTAAAGTACAAGTTGGAGCATTTAGAAATCCAATTCCACAGGACTTGTTTAAAGGATTTGCCCCAATAAGTGCAGAAAAGGTAAGAGATGATATTACTAGATATAGAGTAGGGTATTTTACCTCTTTTGATATTGCCAATCAGTCAAAGAAGCAGGTTAGGGAATTAGGATATAAGGATGCATTTGTCGTAGCCTTAATGAATGGAGAAAAAATTAAAATTTCTGAGGCTATAGCAATGCAGGATAATAGGTCTTCAATTGAAGAAATTAATTCTTATAATAATGATTTTGAAAATAATAACGGTGTAGACCAATCAGTTGTTGATAATAATAATTTGTCTTTGGAAAATGATATTGATAGAAATGAAAATGAAAATAATTCATCTGAAAACATCACATTTGATTCGCTAGAAATTAATTCAAGCGAGAATATTAATCTACCTACAATAGCTCAAAATGTAAGTGAAATAGACGGACTATTTTATTCAGTACAAGTGGGGGCATTTTCTAAACCACTTTCTAGAGAGAATGACCTAAATGTTTCACCTCTTATGTATAGTAAAGTAAATAATTTATTCAAATACTCAACTGGAAAATACAACGATATAGAAAAGGCAGGAGTTAAAAAAGCCGAATTGCTACAAAAAGGTATTTTAGATGCATTTATAATTGCTTACAATAATGGAAGAATTATTTCATTAAATCAAGCTAATTCTACTAATCCTAATAGATCAGTTGAATATTCAAATCCTGAAATTTTCTATTTAGATTTTGGTACATATAAAGAGGATGTTCCAAAAGAAATAAGTGATGTGATAATGAATCTGAGACCTTTAAATATTAGATCTAGACCGATGTTGATGGGTAAACAGTTTTACAGTAAGAAATATAATTCTATTGAAGATGCTCAGGCCGCAATTAATCAAGCGGAATCAAAGGGACTTAAAATTGCTAAAATTGTGAAAACTTATAAAGATGATTTTGATTTAAATTATGAATTTAGAATCGATTTAGGAACCTATTACGAAGAGCTTCCAAAAAAATTGTTAAGTGCATTTGATAACTTAAAAGATTTAGAATTGCAAACAATTGATCAAAACGGTGGTAATAGGTATGTCACTATTTCTAGAGATAACTATGAGGATGCTTCTACAGACCTAAATGCATGCAGATTACAAGGAATTAAAATCGCTAAAATCATTGTTTTCAAAGGTGGTATAGAAACAACACTAGATAATGTTTTAAAATCTTTTAAATAGTTTATTAATTTTTATAAGTTTGTTTGGTAAATGAGTAGTGAAAGTCAATATTTAGAAAGCTTAATAGAAGAAGCGTTATTGGTAGATTATAATGAGATTCTTCTTTACAATGATGATTTTAATACATTTGATCATGTGATTAAAATGCTTTGTAAGTATTGTGACCATGATTCTGTTCAAGCTGAGCAATGTGCATGGATTGTGCACAATAATGGTAAGTGTATGGTTAAAAGGGGAAATATGAATGATTTAGTGCCAATTTGTTCTGCCCTTAAAGAAGCTGGATTAAGCGCAAAAATTCTTTAAATGAGATTTGTCATATTAATTATACTAGGATTGATAATATCCTCATGCAGTACAGTGCCGATTTCTCATCGAAAGCAAATGCACTTGGTAAAAGAATCTAATCTTATTAATATGGCTAATCAACACTATACATATTTTATGGATAGCGTTGGTGCATTACCTATTAGCGATGAGAGAGCAAAGAGAATTTTAGAAATTGGTAACAAAGTTAGTATTGCTGCAGAAAAATTTTTAAATGAAAACGGGTATGCTCACAGACTAGATAATTTTAGTTGGTCATTCAAAACTGTTGATGACCCAACGTTAAATGCTTGGTGTATGCCTGGTGGTAAAGTCTGTTTTTACACTGGATTAGTAGAACTTGCAGAGAACAATGATCAGTTAGCTGCAGTCATGGGTCATGAAATTGCCCATGCGGTAGCAAAACATGGAAATGAAAGAATGAGTCAACAATTGGCTGTTGCTGGAATTGCTAGTTTAGCTACATTGAGTCAATCTGAAAGTAGAAAAGCAAATTCAATTTTTGATCTTGTTTTTAGAGGAACAACAACGCTAGGAATGCTTAAATTTAGTAGGGTACATGAAACAGAATCTGATAAAATGGGGTTAGTTTTTATGAAGTTAGCGGGCTATGACCCATATGAGGCAATTTCATTTTGGGAAAAAATGGCTCAAAATGGTGCAAACATTCCTCAGATATTAAGTACTCATCCAAGTGACGAGACTCGTATTAGTGATATCAAAGATTTTATAGAAAATGATTTGGCTAAATATGTCAAATAAAGATTATTAACCTTTTAAATAAAATCAGTAATTATAATTTAAAATTATAACTTGTTAATTATCAGTATTTTATATTATATGTATTGAAGCAATTAATTACTACTTTTTTCATATAAATTTTCTCGATAATTATAATATTGTCATTAGTAGGTTTTTATTGAATGTTTTATTTATGGTAATAATTAATATTTGAGTTTTAAAATCTAACCTATGTACAGTGATTTAAAAAGTAAAACACTTTTAAAAGAAATAGAGTCTAATTTTAGATTTAGTTTTACTAATGATCAAAATGAGGTAGTTGAATCTATTGTTGATTTTACAACTTCAATTAGCACAAGAAGTATTTTTTTACTAAAAGGTTATGCAGGAACTGGAAAAACCTCTCTTGTTGCAGCATTGGTGAAGAGTTTGCCTTCAGTTGGAAAAAGATCTGTATTATTGGCTCCAACAGGAAGAGCTGCAAAGGTGATATCAAAATACTCTAAAAGGCAGGCATCTACTATTCACCGTAAGATATACTGGATTAAGTCAAGAAAAAATGGTAATACTTACATTAA
>CEUH01138354.1_pt1 | contig 21057 bp, 18 predicted proteins | sample 356461 | NCBI WGS metagenome assembly CEUH01 (sample SAMEA2623275, study PRJEB7988) | marine metagenome | isolation source: saline water (ENVO:00002010), including
GCCTATCTGATACTGAATGTTCTTGTACGGATAAATCTAGTAATTTATCAAGACTATCTGCAGTATCTGAATAATACTCTACTCTATCTTCATTCCAATATTTATTAATCTTAAAATCATTACCTGAAAAAATGATCTCATGACCTGGTTTCAATTTGTATATGTTTTCATAAATTGTATATGGAGTTGGTACAAACGATAAGAATAGATATAAATTAATACTATTTTTCGAGAGATTTGGTTTTATAATATTTGATGAAATAATAGAATCTAAGGATGAGCCAAATATTAGTGAATGATTATCTATGCAATAGTACAAAGGTTTAATCCCATAACGATCGCGTGAGATCCAAATTATATTCTTTGATTTATCATATAAACAGAATGCAAACATTCCTTTAATATGTCTGATACAATCATAGTTATATTTTTTGTATAAGTTCATTAGAACCTCAGTATCGGATTTAGTTCTAAAATTATAACCATCTTTTTCTAAATCTAATCTAAGGCTCTTATAATTATAGATTTCGCCATTCATAATTAATATTAGATTGCCATCATCACTGATTATAGGTTGATTACCAGTATCTTCGTCAATTATACTTAATCTTGTCATACCAAATTGAACATTATCATCTATAAAAAATCCTGAATTATCTGGCCCTCTATGATCCATTTTTTGAATCATAGACTTAAGAGTACCTTTAGATAATATTTTATTATGATTAAAGTTTATATGGCCTGTAATACCGCACATTACATAATCTCAAATTTATTTATAATTTTTCTGTTTGAATCTATTTTTTCTGTACTATGAAGAACTGATTTTTTATAAATCTCTCCGTATTTTTCAGAACCATTAGTGAGTTTATTATCTTGTGATAAAAATTTGCATTTACCACTATATCTAATAGTGAGGTTATTTACGTTATTCGTAAGAATGTCATTATCTAAATCATAAAAGAAGTCTTTAGATATATGAAAATAATTATCAATTATGTGTGTATACGGAGACATAGAAATATCAGTTATCAATAAGTATTTATTAGTAAGTATTACTTCTCTTGTGAACTGTATCATTCTATCTATTCTATTAAATCCTGTACCATTAAAGATAATTTTCAAAATCTCATTATCTTGTTTTACTGCTACATCAAAATTGGATTGATAATAATCATTAGGAAAGTATTTAGAATATTCAGGTTGATAAGATAACTTGTCAATTGTTACAGAGTTATGATATTGAGATTTAAAAGCATCAAAATGTACATCACTAAATTTGTAACTAGACCTTCCTGAATCTATCAAAATCTGAATATCATCATATTCGATCATAAAATGGAGAAGATCTGCGTGCTCATGATTATATATTGCCTTATCTGATACTTTAGATCGGTATATTATAGTCCACTTATCATGCGATAGTTTATTCCACATTTCTTGATTATGAATAGAGATTCAGGATAGAGTTGTTTTCTGATTTGCTAAAATTACTATCTATTAATGGTATAAGGTAATCAGGTTCTAAATCTGGTGAAATGTCACCGACCAGAGTAAACTTCTGAGATTTATTATTATAAAATGTGGTTAAACTTTTAGAAATTAAATTACGATATTTTTTGCAGATATCAGATAATTCTTTCGATTGAAAAAGCATTGAAAAATATGATAAATCATATAACCAGTAATAGAGTAAGAGTTGATAATGCGAGGAAAAATCATGTGTATAGCCATTCTCAATAAACTGATTAAGATAATCATCAAAACTTACTATAAAAATATCTATCAGTGTCTGATTATTTACTATCAAAGAATACGTAAGAATTGATCTTAAATTATTAATCAAATGATTTCCAAATGAATCATGATAGAACTCTAAATTCTTAATTAACGTATCAGCTGACTTATCAAGAACAACTTTGACTATTTCTGGCATTTTTGTTTTAGTAAATGTATAGAAGAAACCTATATTTACTATTCTTTCTGATAGTGTATATGGTTGATTAACTAATTGACTATCAAATCTATTTGTTTGATATAGGTATTCATTACACCATATTACTATAATACTATTTATTTCTTCTAATTCTTCATAAGTTATTGAATTATTTGATAAATGATATCGTATCCATAAAAATCGATGAAGAGCTTCATAATCTTCCGGGTCATTAAATGTTAAGAATAAATCCTCTTTACTATTTATGACATGTGTACATGATGCAAGCTTGACTTTCATGTTCAGATTGACCTGAATATCTTTATTTTCGTCTGAATAATTATCACATAGCTTAATGTATTTTGATTTTATAAGATGTTTGAATTTATATGGATATGAGTTAATGTCCATTCTCTTCTTAATCGCTTTTGTAATCTTAGCTAATAGATGATAAATAGTGTAGATTATCTTCAACTCTAGTATGTTGTATCGAATAAAATGATATGTTTCTTTATTCATATTGTTTAGCACTGTTTTTCAACTGATTTGTTATACAAAATATTAGATATGGAGCAAATGCAAGTAGAATATATAATAAAAATATAACCGGATCACCCCCATCTAAATCCTTTAGTTCATACCATGTAGTAAATGTAAAGTTTTTCAAGTATAAGTACGCAACAGGTAAGCACCATAAATAATTATATAATGTTATGACTAAAAGAGATTTTGAGTGACTATTGAATTCTTTCGTCATATTTTGGTATGTATGGGTGCAATGTGCTTGCGTAACATATTTTATTGCAGCAATTAGTCTTGTTGATTCAAAATATTTTTGAAAAAATCTTCTAACTATCACTACTAGTGAATCAACAATAAATGTTGTCATTAATATAATCATAAGTGTCCCAATGATACTACCGTAGATAATCGTAATAGTTCCAAGTAAATAACCAATTAGATAACTTCCCGAGCTACCTAAAAATATTTTAGCATTTGGTGGTCTGTTAAAAAAAAGAAATCCTAGAATAACAGCTATCATTCCTAGGAAGTCTGGAATATCTAATAACATATATATGGCTATAAAAACAAAAATAGCCTGCATAGCAACCAACCCATCAATACCATCTATAAAATTCACCATATTTATAAAGTAAACAAGGACTATAAGTGAGAAAAACATATATATTAATGATTTGTCGTGAACATCTGTGCTTTCATATATTAGCAATACTGATAATAATAGTTGAAGGCTAAATCTCTGAATTTTTGAGAGTGAATACTTATCATCAAGAGATCCAATAATTGTAATTAGGAAAAGTGAAATTAAAATAACTAGCGGAAATTGAGAAAAGAAATGGAATATAAGTAGGCCAACCATAATCGCAATACCTCCAGATGTTGCTGTATCTTTGTAATGTAAGCCCCTATTAGATGGTTTTGCTAGTGCAAATGGCTTGATACATAATGCATATGTTACGATGTATGTGGCAATAAATGGTAGAAAATAAGATAAGTAATCAGTCACAATGGTTATTTAAAAAAGTAATTGATTGTTTCGGATAATCCATGAGTTAGTGTAAATTCTGGCTTCCAATTAATCTCTTTCTTGATTTTTGATATAGAGGTATAATTTTTTGTCATATCACCCAAGCGTTTTTTAGCAACAACAATCTTTGGGATCTGTATACCTTTCTTATGACATATTTGTTTAATTTTCTCTATTAAATCCTTGATTGATGTTTCTTTTCCAGTCCCGACGTGATATGTGTTACATAACTTCTTTGTATGTAAACATTTAATAACTGCACAACATATATCCTCGATAAATATATAGTCTCTTGTAATATATGCACTACCATTTATTTTGAGCATTCTATTATCTCTTATATTTTTGACAAATTTAGCAATTATACTTTCTTTATGATCTGAAAAAGGCCCATATGCATTACTGAAGCGCAGAATGGTTGTCTTCATGTTAAACACTTTTGAATATGTTTCGCAGAAGCTCTCAATAGATAACTTAGATGAACCGTATGGAGAGATAGGGTTTTTGACATTATTCTCTTTCATTGGTGGTTTCGAGTCACCAAAAACGGCACCACTAGAAGCAAAAATAAACTGCTTAATCTTATTGATTCTCGCTGATTCTAAGTAATTCATAGCACCGTTCACATTTATTTGAAAACTTTTGTGTGGTTGTGATATTGATTTATCTACACCTGATTCTGCAGCTAAATGAATAATATAATCAACATTCTTTGTAATTTTTTTAGCAAAATCAAAATCATTAACACTAGCTCTTATAATATCTATTCTACTTTTCGATTTTTTATAGTTATTTTTTGTAAAAATCTTTTCGATTAGATGAAATGTTTTAATGTATTTTGCATTTGATTGAGAAAAATCATCTACAATAATAATTTTTTTAACTGTTGGAATATTAAGCAAGCTTTTTGTTAGATTACTACCCACAAAACCACAACCACCTGTAATTAGTATTCTCATTACCATTTCATCCTAGGCTTTATAAATTTTTTATCAATATTTGCTTTGTACTTCATCACATACTCTGCAATTTCAACGATTGTTGATTCATCTAACAATTCGGCTTTAAGGCCTAATTTCTTCATTTTATCATTGCGTGCATTATAATAATGTTTATTACTCTCTATTCTAGGATTGGAAAGTTTTTGTAACTTTACATTTATATTAATTTTCGACAGAGCATTGCGTACTTTTTTTGCAATCTGATTGACTGAATACTGCTCCGTGAATTGATTATATATTTCCATCTGTCCTTTTTTAGCAGGATTCTTAATTGCTAGATTGATACATTTAAGACTATCTCTCAAATTAATGTATCCTCTGATTTGTTGCCCACTTCCATAGATAGTCAGAGGTATTCCAACGACCGCTTGAACTATAAATCTATTTAAAACTGTCCCAAATATATCATCATATGAAAACGTTGGGAGATATTTTGAATCATCACTGTCGCTGTGATAGATCCCATAAACAGGACCTTGCATTAGATCTGTTACACGAAGCTCATACAATCTAACATAAAACCATAACAGATCGGTATCCATGATTTTAGAGGTATGATAAAGACTTGATCCCTGTCTAGGATACATAAATTTATCTATTCGTTTATTATGCTTGACAGATAACCACCCTTCCTCTATGTCGATGTTAGGAGTCCCATATTCACCCATTGTGCCTAATTTAATTATATGACAATCTTTATTATATTTTTTAACACATGATATTAAATTGAATGTACTTTTCAGATTATTTTCAAGCGTTAACCAGCCTTCTTTACTACCTATCATAGAGTAAGGAGCTGATGGTAGCTCTGCATAATGAATCACAGTATCTGGTTTGAACTTTTTAAATGCACTCTCTAATTTATTTAAGTTGCTACAGTCAATATTAGAGAAAGTGACTTTATTTTTAAATCGTTTTTTCAGATAGAGCAACCTGTCATTTATGCTTTTTGGATTGACTAATGGTTTTCTCTTATGTTTCCTCATCAATGATTTCTTGATATTATTATCTATCATTAATATTTCATGACCTTGACTACATTGATTAAGAGATGTAGGCCAGCCCATATATCCTTCACTACCAAGTATCATAATTTTCATGATTTTAATATTCCTTGTATATTTTTCTCAGCGTTTGATAGTTCATTTAATGTATTTACAGTTATATGTATACCATCATGTTTAAAACATCGTAGTTTTTTGTTTTTTGTTAGATTAGAAAGCATCGATAACATATCTTTTTGCTTTAGGACATATCTATGCATGTTTTTTGGAATATAATAATACCCAATATTCATAACTTCTCTCAATACAGGTTTTTCTTCAAAAGAAATGACATTATTTTTTTCATCGATTTCCATCACTCCGAATGGAATAGTGATAGGAAAAGATGATATCACTACTTTATCATTTATATTGCCATAAAAATCTATTAACCTATCGATATTAACATTAGATATTGTATCACCATAACAAACCATAATATCTTTTGACGTTTGCTTAATAGAATCCTTAATTCTTGTGAGAATATCTACATTACCTGAATCAATAATTTTATAATTAAGAGATTTGAAATTATTCTTCATGTAGTCACATATTTTCTTTGATTTGTAACCAGCCGCAATCATAAAATCGTCACATTGATATTTTTTTAAATGCTTAATTATATAATACAGGATTGGTTTATTTTTGATATTGATCAATGGTTTTGGAACATTATTTGTTAAAGGTCTAAGCCTCATTCCCATCCCACCACACAGGATGACTGTCGTTATATTCCTGCTTGTTTTTGATTTTATTTTTTTCTTTGGAGTCATGTTATTGCTACTGACATAGGTTTGCCATCAGTTAACTGCTCTTTTGGTAATTTCACACTCATTTTGTTCGCTAAATTATTTTGTAGATATTTCTTACTCCTAGCTATGTATATTTCGGGAATAATGGATTTTTGAATAGATTCTTTACTTAATCCACAATAAATAGGCTCATAAATAAAATACGGAATCTCAAGTAAAGCTGCTTCAAATACAGTAGTACCAGCTTGTCCTATGACATTTTTTGAAGCAGGTAAAACTTTGTGAGATGGATCTGTTAAAATAGTAAAACAATCTTTTTTTAACATACTGAGGATTGTCTTTAGTAAGTTGATGTTATCATCAATGCCATTTTTAAGCTTGATAGCTATCTTTTGATTTTCATAATTCTTAATACTATTAATTGTATCGATTATATATCGATAACGCATATCCCATCTACTTATTGGATTCATTGGATTAGGAATGGGCATCATTATTGTATAATCGTATTTCTTGGAATAATGCTTAATATTGAAATGATCAATAATGGGAGATTTAATCATTATTCTATTATACGTAGGTATATGTGCTTTAATAAGTTCGTCATTCAATGTCCCCATAGTAGCAAAGTTTTCAACTAATGTATTAGAGGCATTATCATTAATCTTAACCTCCTCTTGATTGACATAACTCATATAACCATCTAGAACAGATACAATATTGATATTTTTCTTTTTACATATTTGTAAAACTAAATTATACCATGGGTACTGACCATCATCTGGTATAACTACTTTATTAGGCTTATAATAAGTTAATAATTCTTTGTATGTATAATAAGAACTATTAATTTTACTTTTATTATACTGAAATTCATATTTGATTATTTTATTTATAAGCACTATGAGATCATTATGAACAGTCTCTTCAATTAAATGAGTTTTTAGGATGCTTCTGATCGCATTCTCATTAATCGTAGATATGCTAGTATCTTTATTCATCAAAGATTTTTTTAAATAAAAGCTTTTAAATATATTATGATTGTTCTGATAAATATATTTATTATTTTTTTGATGAGAATAAGTCCAATCAGGGAATATAATAATTTTACGACGCAGGTAGTTGATAAATGGTCTTTGCAAATATCTTAACAATGTGCTTAATCTATTAACTTTAATTTCAGATATTTTCGCTCTATTATTTACAAAGTCTGATAAGTCTGAATTGAATCGATGATTACCATAAATTATTGATGTTTTATTTTCAAATATTTTTGCAATATCTAAGAAATATTTTGGAGCACCTACTGGAAGAGTTACTGATTTTGATATTTCAGCAAGTCTCTTAAACTCAAAATATAGCTTCAACATATTGGATATCATAAATGATATTCTTTTTTCCAAGACAAGCTCTATAGAGTATTCATTATCTGAAGTGATTCTTCCATTATTATCTCTATACCACATTTTAGCAATTTTTATTGGAAGATTGTCAATATTATCGGGAGTATGTTGATATAAATATTTAATCTGTTTGTTATTAAGTGTCGTATTATAATCTAAGGAATATACTTCAGAATAGCTACAAAGATCTAATGAAGCTAAATCATTACTTGAAGTAATAATAATTACATTATCTGACATAAGATTAAACTTTGTTAATGTCTATAACATTACTCTTTGGCGAGTAATCAGAGCCTATTGATTCTAGTAATAGTAGTCTAATTTCTTTACTACTAGTTGATGGTGAAAGAGATTTAAATTTCTCTATATAATCGTTAACTTGTTCGAATGTTAAAGCATCTTCTTTGGCACTCATTATTGAGGAATGAGTAGTTTTTTGAACATTATCTCCAATGAGTAACTCCTCATACAGTTTTTCACCCTCTCTCAGCCCAGTAAATTCAATCTCAATATCACCAAGCATGTTTTGATTATCTTTTACTTCATAGCCAGACAATTCTATCATCTGTCTTGCTAGGCTATATATATTCACCGGCTTGCCCATTTCTAATAAGAAAACATCTCCTCCTTTACTTAGTGAACCTGCTTGAATAACTAATTCCGTAGCTTCCTTGATTGTCATAAAATATCTTATGACCTCTTTGTCAGTGACAGTCACAGGTCCACCATTTTTTATTTGCTTTCTAAATAATGGTACTACCGAACCTGAGGTATCAAGGACATTACCAAACCTTACCATACAAAATTTTGTCTTAGATATTTTCTTAGGTAGTTCATTTATCCTATTTTGTATTGCCTGTAATATAATTTCAGAAAATCTTTTTGTAGCTCCCATAATATTTGTTGGTCTAACAGCTTTATCACTTGAAATAAGGACAAAGTTTTCTGTATTTTTCTTATAAGCAACGTTAGCTATTGTATAAGTTCCGAATATATTTGTTTTGATTGCGTCCAATGCGTTGTGCTCAACAAGAGGCACATGTTTATTAGCCGCTGCATGATAGACAGTATCAATGTTATTTGTGGTGAAAATATGATTAATTAATAATTCATCACATACTGAGCCTTGATAAGATATTATTGGCACAGTAATAGTTTGTACTCTTTTTAAATCATTAAGTTCTTGTAGTATTTTATATAAAGAATATTCAGATTGCTCAACTAAAATAAGAGATTTAGGGTTAAGTCGTATGATTTGTTTAGCTAATTCAGAACCTATTGATCCGCCACATCCTGTAATTAAGACACTCTTTGCTGTTATACAAGACTTTAGAAGATAAGGATCAGGTTTGACTGCATCTCTTCCAAGTAGATCTTCAATTTCAATTTTCTTAATATCATCAGCTAGCAATGTCCCTCTCGCTATTTTATTTAAATCAGGTACTTTTCTAAGTTTTTTTCTAACTAAATGTAGGCTACTCAATATTGATGGCTTTATCGAGCCAGAATCATCAGGTAAAACAATGATCTCATCAACATTCCTTGATTCAACAATCTTTATTATATCTTTCGCCATGTAAACTGGAACTTCACCTACTCTGGTTTTTTTATCCTCATCATTATCACTTAAGAATCCTCTTATTCTAAATTCATTAGAATTTTTGAGAAGTTCATGAACTTTCTGAGAACTATCATCAATCCCAAAAATTAAAATATTTTTTCTTGCATAGCTGGGATGGCTAGATAGATAGCTACGCGCTGTATATCTTGTATAAAACATTACCAGTGTGAGCAAGACAAAATAGATTAAAAATGTAGATCTTGGAATAGGAGTAACAGCTAACGTCATGGCAAAACTTGTGAGAATAGATGATATAAATGTTGCCTTGGTTATCTTAACGTATGTCTCAAGTGAAATATATCTTATGATTGAACGATAAAGCCTGGAAAAAATAAACACCGGTATTGTAATTAAAATTACTATTACTGCTGAAAAGTAAAGAGCTTCTGGCGATGCTTTAGTTAATTCGTAACCTTCAGATGGTAGAAAAACACTTCCTGACCGTATCATCAAGGATGACCAATAAACCATAATAATTGCAATTATGTCTATAGCAATAAGTAGAGATCTTTTGATATTTCTGGGTAATTTAATTAAAAAATTTCTCATATGTTGATATTACTTGATTATTTGAGTATTTGATAGTTTAAGCTAACACATATTTTTTGAATTTTTATAAATTGATGAATATATCATCCATACTGCAAAACTAACAAAAAACATCATTAATTTAGATATTTGTGGTGCATAATGCAGCATTGATAAAAAAAATACTATAGGTATATACAGCACGAATGAATGATCGTTAAACATTTTATAGATCGGAATTATAAAGAATATGATAAATAATAACATAAGACCGAAGATTCCATATTGTTCAAAATAAGTTAGTAGGTAAAAATCTGAGGATAATCCTTTGAATAGCTGATCATTCGCTTTCAAATCGTGATCATAAAAGTTTGTATATGACAGTTGTTCACTACTCAAAAATGAGTATGTGATACCTTTACCAAAGAATAAGTTTAGAGGATTTTCAGAAAAATACTGTACTACTCTTGATAGTGGCCCTGTTTCATTAATATATACTGCTCCTTGTCCATATATATTACCAGTTTCATAATCAAGCTCATTAGCTAAAAGTAAGAAATATCCTTGTATTGATTGAACAAAATTTTGCACAGGTTGATAGTCACTTGACATTTGATCTACTAAGAATCTATTAAACTCAAACAAGAATGTGCCAATAATTAGTAGAATTAAACTACTCAAAACAAGATAAAAATACTTTTTATTAACTAATAAATATAAAAATAATATTATAATTAGTATAAGATATGCTGTTTTGGAGGTTGATAAAATAACTCCTATAAAGCTCAAAAAAGTCCAAAGGTACTCTTTTCGGCATAATAGGAACAATCCTGTAATAATATGAAATACACCTAGTAGTTGTGGGGAACCTATTAAGCCCCATATTCTATACAAGCCAAGACTTTTAGCTCCTATTTGATTTGAACTAACAACACCGCTATTTGTGTAGAGTAGTTCGAAAAACTCCCGAAATCCAACACTTGAAACAAATTGTTCGAAAAATGTATAAACTATTGATATTTTCGCAAGTAAGATAACATATCTATATATATTATCTCTCTCATGAAGCACTAAAGGTATGAATATAAGTGGAAGAAAGTATCCTAATGTACTTACTCTAAATTCTTGAATAGAGAATAGTAGAGAGTCAAAGATACTGATATCTACCTCCAAAGGTCTTACGAAAACTATAATGAAGTTGTAAAAAAATAGGTATAAAAGAAAGAAAGATAGTGTCGGGCTTAATTTAATATCTCTTTCCTTAATTGAAGCCATGTAAATAATAGAGAAAAGCAAAGTAAAAGAGAGTAAGAATGTTTCAATTGCAACATACGGCCTTTTATCAGGTATCTTTAATAAAATTCCAAACACTAACACAGTAGATAAAATCATGAGTATTCTTTGGTAATCTATCGATATATTCCTAATAGTAATCATAATATCCTTGAATTTTCCTTTTGAGATCTACAATATGATCACTAGATATTATTTCTGATCGATGTAGAAGATATTTATTTGTGCTAGAATAGTTAAAATTTTTTTTACTACATAGACCGTACTCATAACCTGACTCAGACATTATATCAATTGTGATATTATTAAAAGAACCATGGGGATAACTAATTCTGTCAATTTTTTTAGTTATCAGCTCCTCAATATATTCCTTGCTCTGAATAATTTCTTGCTTCTGCGTTAATCTATTGAGATCTGCTAGCTTCATATGAGATTTACAGTGGCTACCTATATGTGATATATCCATATTTGCTACATCAATCAAATCCTTATCGGATAGATAATCTTGTTTGTTAATAAAATCTGTAGAAATAAATAATGAAAAAGGAAGATTATACTTAGCTAATAGATTAACTGCATCAAGTGTACATTTATAACCATCATCAATCGTAAGCGATATTGTTGTCTCATCTTCGCAGAAATTGTTTATGTCTGTGATTGGATAATTATCAGAAAGATATTTCAGATGACGCTCAAAATCATTTAGATTTATACTAATACCATAGGTATCATGTCTTAGTTTGCTCCCAAACGCATGATAAATTAGTACTCTACTACCTTTTTTTAAAAATCTCTTATAAAGATGATAATTCGCAATTCCCAGACTATCTCTTATTATATTTTTAATGTAGGTCATTTAAATTCTCGATTTGATCAAGCCTGTATTGATGATTTACTGGAAAACATACAATCTTAGACAATTTTGATTCATTTAAATTCACGTTAATTGGCAGTTTTGGCCAATTAATAATAGTTATATTATTAATCTTTCCCCATTCAATAAACTTTTCTACTTCACTAAAGTTTCTTGCATAACAAGGATATACGTATGGACATGATGGCTCTCTAAGCTTTATTGGTTCTATATCAACATTTTTAAGATATTGTTGCCAAAACTTATAATTTTCTTTTCTTATACTACATATAGTTTCTCTAGAGATTTTGTTATAAATTTGTTTTGAGAATACATCCATAGAATTTACCGACGACATACTACTATCCAATGATTTAAGTGCTGAAGGATACTTTTTAAATAATAATGGTTTGAGTGATGCCAAAGATACTTTTAATTCATGCATATTTGGAAGTCTTTCAGATTTTTTGATATCTTCTGGTTGCTTATCATTAAACTTCAAAATAGAACCACCAAGTGTAGGTAATATTTTTCTCAAGCTATTAAAAGAGATGTCACCAATTGTTCCAAATGATTGATCATTATAATCACCGAACAAGCTATGAGCATTATCCTCTACAATTGTTATATTATGATAGTTTTTTAAATCTAATATATCCTTCCAATTAGATGCAGACCCAAAATAATTAGGAACCAAAAGAATACTATGATTATCTGGTATATTATTTGCTATGAAATCAACATCTGGGTCTAATTGTTCATTTAAAGGATAGTATGAAATAGGGATCTTTAATTTGGTTATAACTTCACTAACATCATCACAAATTAATTCTGGTAACAAAACTGTTTCGATAGATTCAGCATTTTTAAGCTTGTGATTTAGTAGAGTAAAAAGTGAAGCTCTTCCAGTATTAAGTAAATAGTCAGTAGTGCTTATCTGATTATTCGTGCTAAAAAGGGATTTTATAAGGCTATAATATGAAAATCTAGGTTGTATTGTAATGTCCATTATTATCTATTGATATCAATAATATCTTCTAAGTTTCCTATCTTTTGATGATTACTGATAGCAACATCCTCAATACCATTTCTTCTGAAAAGCAATATCTTATCTGCATGCTTCAGTGATGATAACCTGTGTGTGATCATTATAATGGTTACATTAGGCAGATATAACCTTATGTTTTTAAGTATTTTAGTCTCTGTTGCGGCATCCAATTCATTTGTAGATTCGTCAAAGATTAGCAAGTCGGGCGTTGAGTAAAGAGCTCTGGCAATACCAATTCTCTGTCTTTGTCCACCGCTCAGCTTTGTGCCTCTGTCACCGATATTTGTGTGTACTCCATTTTCTAATTTTTCTACGAGGCAATCTAACTCAACTACTTTAAGTATTTGATTAACTTTTGTAATATTAATTTCATCTTTCGGAATACCCAATGCTATATTCTCAGCAATAGTATTTTGTTGAAGATTAACAGATTGTGTAACATAACCAATATTTTTGTTAAAATTAGACTGCTCATATTTAGTCAGTTCAACGTCATCAATAATAATAGAGCCAGAACTTGGCTTATAGAACCCAAGAAGAATATCTATTAGTGATGTCTTACCTGATCCAGTGGCTCCAATGAGTGCGGTAATTTTTCCATGGTCTATTTTACAATTTAAATTAGTGATAATCTGCTGCTGATTTTTATAAGAAAAGTTTATATTTTTAAATACTATTTGTTTTTTAAACTCAAGCTTATCTTTATTTTTTTTGGTATTAATATCAATCTTGTTGGCTTTATATAAATCTTCAATAATACAAAAAATAGGCTGATAAAATTTATATAAATTTATATTTGTATAGACGTTCTGTAGCATTGGTATTGCTCTATATGCAGCAATAATAAAAACACCTATAATTGGCAAATATGACTTCAATTCACTGTCAGTTCCAATTATAACTAGAATTGATGAGAATATAATACCGAAAACAATTATCTCAATAATATATCTTGGGATCGTAGAGAAAAAATTTATTTTTGCATCTACTAAGGAGAATTGTCTAGCATGCTTCGAAAACCTATCAATATAATTATCTTCAACAGAATAAAACCTTACTTCTTTAAGCGCATCAAGAACATCTCTTGTTGTTTTATAGCGATTATCATTTATTAATACTCTTTCCTCACCTGCTTCCTTTGCTATTCTAGTAAATTTCTTATAAATAAAAAAATAAATCAAAGAAAATATAAAGAATGAAGACAAAAATATTTTGTAATCTATAATAATTAGAAGAAGTGATATTAATATAATTATAAGAGTCTTAGATATTATCTGTATCAATGGATAAATGATTCCAGAACAGAGTGCACCTGAATCTTCTAATATATGCTTTGTAAGCTGTGATGGAGATTGTTCAATATGTTCTTGATATGGCCTCAAGAGACAGGATTCCATCACTCTGGTCGAAATTGAATGCTCTATCTTAGCAATAAAATACAACGTTCTATGTGTAGTGAATATGTTGAATAAGTTAATAAACACGAATAAAGATATAATAAGTATCCCTATCATGATTTTTGCTTCTACAGGATCAAGATTTAATAATTCTATTACATAAATAGCAATACTGTTAGTAACTTGATAGTTTTCATCAGCCACGATATTTATAAAAGGAATTATAGAGGCGATACCTAATGTTTCGAATATGCCTGAGATAAACAGTATCAATAGTATTAGTAACATTGAGTTAAAATCAGATGACTTCAAGATCCTTTTTAACCTCAGGATTGGATTATTTTTAAACACTTATAGTGGGATTATTTATCGTTTATTATGAGAAACTACTAAATTGTAGAGTATGTATATTAGTGAGAGGAATATGCCAAATATAAGTCCTAAAAAAACAATTAATTTTCGCTTAGGACTATATCTCATTTGATTCGGCAGTGCTTTTTGATCAATCTGTGCGGCTATAACCTCAGATGGGTTTACTTGTATTATTTCTAGAGCTTCAACCTTTTGTTGTAGTGCACGGAGACCCGGTACGAAAGACTCCTCAGACTTTCTTGTTCTAAGTGTTTCAATTTCGACTCGTAGCGCATTAACACCATAAAGGTAAAGGGGATTATTATTTATAAGATTCTCATCGGTCATTATTACACTTTGTTGATTAGTAACATTAGATTGTATTGACTGTATATTAAGCTTGCGTGCTATAACAAGCGCTTCCTCAAGCTGAACAATTCTATCTTTTGTTATTTGTTTGGCAAGATTGATTTTTGAATCAACTTCACCTTGGATCACATCTCTTTTCTTTGATATGAGTTTATTTATTCCTTTTGCAAGTTCATTAGATGTTTTTAATATGACTGTGTTTATATATTGATTTAAAAAATCTGCAGCTTCCTGAGAATTTGTATGCAAGAAACTTACTGTGAGAAATTTCTCTTCTCTAACTTCTCTAGATAGTACTTTTGATTGAAGTCTAAAACTCATATTCTTATGAAAGCTCTCAAATGATTTCTCATAATCAGTCTCATCAAAATACTGATAAATATTATTATCAAAGAAGAAATCACGTTGATATTTTCTTGATTGAGCATTAACCATGAAAGTGTTATAAACTTCATTTACACTTATCTCACTATCTAATGACACAAGTCTCCTTCCATCTTTTGTTGTAATATTAAGAGCGTTAATATCTTTTTGTTGAGGTGGGATAATATAAATTGATGTTTTATAAATTTCTGTTGCAGTTAATGCATAGATTAAGGCAGCAATAACTGGTATAGATATTATACCTATCAAGGTTGCTTGTTTTTTTTCAATGAAATCTACAAAACTATTTATATTTTCTGATGTCATTTTTTAGTCAAATATTTATAGGAATCATTATACATTTTAAATTAAGAAATACTATATCATTCTTTCGATATTTACATATTATAAATATTACTTTTATAATATTTCAAATTTTCAGGGTTTTTAAACCAATCAATTGTTTTCTTTAACCCACTAATAAGTCCTTTTTTTCCTTTAAATTCAGGGTGCCAGTTGATTAATTTTTTAGCCAGATTATTATCCGCTTTAAGTCTAAATACTTCTCCAGATTTTGGTCTAATCCTTTTTGTATCTGAGATCACATCTAAATTTGTTTTGAGTATATTCTGAATACAATCCACTAAATCATGTATTGAGATCTCATATCCTGTTCCAATATTTATAATTCTTCCAATGCTTTTGTCATGCTTAGCTATTGCTTTAAAGGCACTTATTGTATCTTCTATATAAGTAAAATCTCTTGTTGGATACAAACTACCTAATTTCATTTTTTTACCTTTAAGTGCTTGAGTGATAATTGTTGGTATTATTGCTCTATTTGACTGTCTTGGGCCATATGTATTAAAAGGCCTTATTACAGATACTGGTAGATCAAAAGTACTAAAGTAGGAATAAGCTATCTGATCTGCGGCAATTTTACTAGCCGCATATGGTGATCTCGCTATAATTTTCTCTTTTTCACTAATAGGAACCTTATCATATTCTCCATATACTTCACTTGTTGATGTATGAATAATCTTCTCAATAGGCAAATCTAAACAAGACTCTAATAGATTAAGCACTCCATTAGCATTCGTGTCTAGATATGCGTATGGTGAATGATAGGAGTGTGGTATTGCAATTAACGATGCTAGATGAAAAATTACATCAACTCGCTTGCATGCATTGCGGACTGATTTTTTATCTCTGATATCACCTGGGTATATCTCAATTTCTTTGAGCTTAGTTTTATCAATTGACTCCAGCCAACCCCAAGAGTTAAAAGAGTTATAAAGCGTCATTGCTCTAACTTCACACTGTTCGTCTATTAAACTCTCAATAAGGTGAGATCCAATAAAGCCATCGGCTCCTGTAACTAGTACTCTTTTTCCTTTAAGTTTCATTATTTAAGTATATAAGACTCCAAATAACCTCTCATTCTTGCCATGTCATATACTATCGCAGTGAGTGGTAAAATTAAAATAAGTTTAATTTCTTTAAGTAGGCATGCAGTATTTGATTTATACATTGGTACGAAAAATCCTCTAATAAAAACATAAAGTAAAATAAATGAATAAAACATATCTATTATAATGCTTAAGATTCCGAGTAAAGCAAATACTAGATAATAAATCGGTTTATTATCAGATTCAACATGGATAGAGGATTTAGAATATAGAACAACTTTTTTGAACCCTCTAAGAAAGTTATCTGCATAATTAGTCCCATAATATTCAAGGCTGATATTATTGATTTCACGTGATAATTTATTACTTTTAATTTTTTTTATAAAATGAGTATCATATCCAGCTCTGATATTCTCGATAAAATCTCCAGTTTTATCAATGATATTTTTATCAAACAGAGATCCAGTTAAACATGGTGATGAATTCATATAACCATATGTATGCGCTATAAATGATTTATCTATATTGTTAGTGCCTTTCGTGTATATTTTTCCAGATATTATATCTGAAGTAGTATCTTTGTATTTGGTTATTTGGGATTCAATCCAGTTCTTCGGTATGTATAATCCACAGTCTAAGTACATGATCATGGTGTGCTTTGCAGATTTTATACCTAGGTTTATAGAAGAACTTGGGCTCATTTTTCCTGAATAAATTATCCTTAATGAAAATTCTTGTATTGTATTAATGTTATCTTGAATGATGCGAGAGGTGTCATCATTTGACCCTGAGTCGATGAATAATACTTCATCCGGTAGTCTGGTTTGATCTTTTAGGCAATCAATAGTTTTTTGTATAGTGCTAGACTCGTTGTAAAAAGGTAATATAACTGAGATTCTCATCTACTTTACTGTAAAACCTCCATCAACAATAATATTTTGTCCAGTAATATATGATGACATTCTGGATAGTAAAAAAAGCACGGTTTCAGCAACATCAGTTTCCGTTGCCATGCGTCCTAAGAGAGTCTTCTCATTATATTTATCAACAAAAACCTTTGGTTGATCACGATAAATACCACCGGGTGATACTGCATTTACTCGGATAGTAGGTGATAAAGCAACCGCAAGCCATTTTGTTAATTGTATTAAGCCAGCTTTACTTACACCATAAGCTGCTGGATTGTTCATATTTGTTCCTTCATAAAGATTAAAATCAGGTCCAACAACTCCATATATTGAAGATATGTTCACGATAGAAGAGTCTTTGCTTTCTCTGAGTAGTGGTAAAATTTTTTGAATGAGAAAAAAAACTGATGTTAGATTAATTTCTAAACATTTACTCCAACTTTCTATGGATTGATCTTCAAAATTCACTACCCAACCGGCATCTCTATCTGTGCCTACCATTCCAATGGAATTAATAACATAGTTTATTCTTGGTGTGATATTGTGAATGGTTTGTATCGCATCTGTGCATGAATTGTGATTATTTGCATCATAATTAACTAAATGTACATCTGCTATATCTATGTCAATTTCTTTCATTAAACTTTCCATCGCTAAAATATCTTTATCTAATAATATAAGTTTCGTGTTTGTACTTGCTAAGGTTTTAATGATAGATTGCCCTATTTTACCAGTCGCTCCAGTAATTAATGTGAATGTATCTGTAAAATTAAATCTATCCTTCATTTTTTATTACCAGTTAGTCTTTGAAATGTTTTATGCTTTTCTGGACCTAATAGTGGTATAGGTTTTCCATGCTCAATATATTGTAAAATTTTTTTATAGACAGCAATAGAGTCTCTAATATAATTATCGATAATTCTCTCATTATGTGCTAGGGAAAATACTATTTTTGATCCAGCTAAATAACCTATGCTTAACATTTCTTGTGTAAAGTAAGTCTGTATTTTATTACTATCGGGATATCTAAATTTTATTGCCGGCATAGATTCAGATCCTGTAATGTCTATGTCGAAATTGATCTTTTTACACTCACTTAAAATCCTCTTCTTGAAATATCTACCATTTTTAACATTGAGCTTTTGCACATTATTTTTTTTCATTGATTCAAGTGTTGCTATTGCTGCTGCAAACCCCGTTCTTTCCGTCCACATTGTCGAGCTTATGAAAGTATCCTGACATATATCCATGATATTCTTTTTGCCAATAATAGCTGAAATAGGATAGCCATTACCTAGTGCCTTACCAAATATTGCTATATCTGGTTTTATATTGTACTTAAGATGCATTCCTCCAAAATTGTCGTGGAATCCACTAGTTATCTCATCAACTATAAGCACAACATTCAATTTTTTCTTAATTTTATTTATTGTATCTAAAAATTCCTTATTTGGTTTCACATCCCTCATAGGTTCAAGAATAATTACACCTAAATCTTTGTATTTCTTTAAAGCATTTACAGATTTCAAATCATTAAAGTAGAACGGTACAGTAGAATCTTTCAGATTTTTAGGGACCCCCATTGGATCTAGTCCAGGTAGTAATTGAGAATCTAAATTATTTTTATCATCTAAATTCAGTGATAAGTACCAATCATGCCATCCGTGATAACCACATATTGCTACCCTATCTTTTTTTGCATAAGCTCTTGCAATTCTTATAGCCACCGAACATGCTTCTCCTCCTGATCTTGTAAATTTAGCCATCTTGGCCCATGGGTGAATTTCTAATAGCTTTTCAGCTAATACATATTCTTCTGTACAATTTAGTGTCGACATTGATCCATTAGATATTGCTTTTTTAACTGCTTTATCTACTGCATCGTGCGCGTATCCAAGAACACAACTGGTCACTCCCATACCAGAAAAATCAATATAAGAATTCCCATCTAAATCCCACACCTTGCATCCTTTGGCCCTCTTATAATAATTAGGCCATAGATTAGGAAGAAACATTTCGCTTCTTTTTGAGAGTAATTGATTTCCACCAGGGATTATTTTTTTAGCCTTTTTTAAGAGCTTTTGTCCACTATTGATCTTCATAATAGTATTCTAAAAGTGATTCTGCATATCTAAAATCATAAATATCATCTATTTCTATATTCTTATATTTCGGAAATAAATATCCAATAGTTTTATTATGATAAAAAGTCTTCTCTTTCATTAAGTCTTTAATATAAGAAATATAAATAGAACCATCAGGATAATATACATTAGATACTTTTTGTCTAGAAATATGAGCTGAAAGACTATCAGAGTAATTTACTATAAAATTACTTTCATTGAGTTTTAATGAAAAATCTGGATGAAATTTATCAGATTTAGATATACCTATTAAAGACGTACAACTCTTATTCCTCATGAACATTTCCAAACAATGATCAATATCTGACGATGTAGTGAATGGCGAGGTAGGTTCTAGTAAAATTACGATATCTAATGCTGATAAATCAATGTGGTTTATTGCATGTTCTATAACCTCAATTGAAGTAGAGCTGTCATGAGATATATTTCTAGGTCTTATAAATGGTACGTCAGCTCCATATCTACTCGCAATTTTAGAATATTCATCTGAATCAGTGCTTACAATAGTTCTGTCAACATACTTTGATTTAAGAGCAGATTGTATCGGCCAAGATAATAAAGGCTTACCATCTAAATCCATGATATTTTTATTTACAAGCCCTTTACTACCAGAACGAGCAGGGATAATAACAACTATCTTTTTATTCTCTATCATATGAGTTCTTCAAATTTTTCTGATGCCTTTTTAAAATCATCAATGTTACCTATATCTATCCATTTTTCATGAATTGGATATACAGATATGTTATTAATATTAATTTTTTCCTCAATTATATCAGTCATATTTATCATAGTATTTCTCTTTAAAGATTTAATAATATCTGGTGATAAAACATAGATGCCAGCATTTATTAAATGTTTACTTGATGGCTTCTCTTCTATGTTGGTTATTAAACCGTCTTCCATAATTATTGTCCCAAAAGGTATAGTATTATGATATTCTGCAGCACAAATGGTGATATCTTTTTTACTTTGTAAATGAAAGTCTAAAAGTTTCTCATAATCTATATTAGTTAACACATCACCATTTATAACAATAATTGGTTTTTTTACCTTATCTTTATCTAATAAAGACAGGCAACCTGCGGT
>CEUH01015418.1_pt1 | contig 20605 bp, 12 predicted proteins | sample 356461 | NCBI WGS metagenome assembly CEUH01 (sample SAMEA2623275, study PRJEB7988) | marine metagenome | isolation source: saline water (ENVO:00002010), including
AGCCCCAATAAAAGTACAGCTAACAAAATTTATTCAATCTGCCAAAATTCCCCCGACTCTTAACGCAGGAAAAGTATTAGAGCTACTACTTCCTAAGTCAGAAATAGCTATAGGAGGTAATGGCCTAAATGTAAGGGAGTATAAAACAACAACGGATGGTATTTCTGCAAAAGTATTGGCATCCAGTGATGCTAAGCCTGGATTGAATTCCGTTTTCGGATTCTCTTCGAAAACAAAATTTCGCCCATCAAGCGTTGCTGTAGTAAATGTGATTGCCAACGGCGAGGAAGGAAGCTCGCAAAAACACAAAATGAAAAGGGGTACTGAGGAGGTAACATTGCTTTCCCGCGGACAAGAGAAGCATTACAAAATAAATAACGCAGAAGAGAAACGATTTAAATTTTCTCTCACTTCATCTTCGACTGTGCGCCTTAAATCACGCGGCCCCACCGATGTCGTCGGCGCTATATTTACAAAAAAAGGGAAAATTATTTTATCCGACGATGATAGCGGAAGAAACTATAATTTTGCTATCCATCAAAAACTTCCGCCTGGAGATTACATTTTGAGCGTAAGGCACTGTTGTTTTGGTGAGGGTCCTTTTTCACTTACTTTTGACCAAGATCCCGCAAATAAAACTCGCCCCTCTAATTGAAGTTTATTTTCTCAACAGCACTTTTGAATTTTGCATAATCCCAGGCGTCATAATTTTCCAATGCCTGATAAGCTGTGTCCAAAGAGGACTGGATTTGCTTTGTCGACTTTTTCAACCCCATCTTATCGGCTGCTGCCAAAACAGATGTTATTCCCATTATTGCCTGCTCAGCGCCTACGTAGTCGAAAAATTCGGCTTCCTTTGTTCTTTTAATGAGCTTACGAAGCAAATTTTCGACGTCTTTCTTACCGAATTTATAGTCAGAAAATACTAACACAAGTTCCTTGGCTTCATCTCGTAAAGATTGCGCTACCCTGTAAAATTCTTTTGAATTTGTTGTGGTCGCTTTGTGTAATTCTATGGTTTTCCGTTGCAGAGCTTTGCCTCTAGCGGCGTCAATGCTTTCCAAAATGATCTGCAGCATGAGTAAGTTCGAGTCATCAAACCTTACCACGCCTGGACCCAGTCCTGTCCCGGGGCGCGGTTGCCATTTTTGCGTCATCAATGAGTGATGGCAAGCTTGGCAGTCAAACAGTACTAACTCAGGAAAAATCCCACCAGTTTCCCCCATTTTAAGTAGCGCTTCAAAACGTTTCTCAAGGGCCAATGCTTGACCAATTGCCCATGTCTGCATTCCGTTAGATACTATTTTTCTCTCATAGTAATCTTTATCTATTTCATAGTGCGCTGGTTGAGTTGCGGTAAATGTATCCAGTTCAAAATCCAGCCTCGGATGGCCAGCACCCATGATCCTATGCGTGACAATTTTTTTGTCATCGCCAAAATGGCAAGATAAGCATAGCTCTGCTCTCTTAACCGGATCTTCAGTTGGGTACAAACCAGCATCCAGGTTATCCTGGTGGCTCGCAACACCAGATACATGAAGACCTAACCACCTCTCACCTCCTCCATGGCAGGCCTCGCAGCCTACACCGTCTGAGATTTGGAACACCCGTCCTCGATTTTTTTCAGCAACGTTGTCTGCATGGCAATCTAGACACATTTTAGCTTCGTGAGCTTTTCCTATGCCCAGGTTCTTCGCCATCTGTTTCGACACGTCGTTCAGCAAAACATTGTAGGCCTTTGAGTGTGGATCGTATCGGTCCCAAGTAATGTATTCGTTTTGCAGAACCGTAGACCCCTTCCACGGGCTTGTTGCACCATGACAAGTACTACCCGCGCACGAGGTCACTCCTAAATGGACGTCGTCGCCATACTGCGGTAAAATGGTATCAGCAATTAATTGCATCGGTAATAGCGTAGCTGTGAAAATACCCGCTGCAATTAATAGATGACACCACTTCATTCTAAGCATTCTTCTTATCCCCCTGCCGAATAGTAGCGTGACTAATTACTAATTACTAGAGGCGTGTCCTCTTGCCCTTAGATCAATAAACGCCCTTTGAATTTCCCTATCTCCAGGAAGCTCTCGCGATGCTGAAACATAAGCTGAAACTGCCTCTTTATACAGCCCAGCCTCCTTATATAAGGCACCTAATGACTTTAACGCACTACCATCTTTCGGATTAAATTTAAGATATCTAATCGTTTCTTGGATCTGCTCGTGTACTTCGGTCATCGAACGAGTATTATTCGAAGTGCTTGTGTTTTGATGTTGAAGTAACACGCTTATAAAAGCGAAACTGACAACAACCATACCTATGGCTGCGCAAAGCAACAATTTGCGCAGCTTAAACTCGCGCGCGGGTGAGACGTCTTTAATTATTCCACTCCTGATTCCGTAATGTGTAACAACCGCAGTTTAGTATCAATATAATTTTTATTGTATTAATAAGTCCTGCCAAAACAAGTTAAACATTGAGAACTAGATGATAATGAGTAAAGAACATTTTTTGGTATTACTAATTTTAAGCGCACCGTTTTTGGGAAGTTACGTATCGACAATCTTGGTAGGAGCTGGACAGAAACAATCAATTATAAATCCAGTATTTTCCAATTGCTCCAATTGTGGCCATCAGATTTTGCTAATACATAAAATCCCCATCTTGGCCTACATAATATTGAAAGGAGCCTGCTACCGCTGCAAAACTCCTATTAGCTGGACGTATATCACGCTGGAGACGGGATTTCTTATTTCTAGTGTTTTAGCTATTTTGGTACTTCCCAATCAAACATTTGATAGGATATTTTTTGCCATTATTCTAGCTTGGATATTTTTACCTTTATCCATTTTTGATATCCAAAAACAACGCTTACCTGATTTAGCTACTATACCTTTAGCTTGTGCCGCTCTCGTGCAAGGATACTTCCTACCCTACGTAAATTTTATTGACTGTTTATTTGGCCTTATACTCGGGTTTGTTTTGAGTGCAACAGTATCCATCTCATACTGTAAAATACGCGGGCAAACTGGCCTAGGATGGGGGGACGTCAAGCTTATCAGTGCTGTTGGGGCATTAATAGGATGGCAGTTTTTGCCCTGGTTTGTCTTCTTTGCTTCTATATCTGCACTGATGTATGTGATTTTGCAGATAATTATCCGTGGTAGGCAAGCTGGGAGAGAGAGAATACCCTTTGGTCCATTTTTATGCGGATCTTGCTGGCTTGTTTGGCTTTACTCAATTTCCTGATTTGATCTGAATAACGAAAAATGAAACAGGCCAAGGTTATTATATCTCTAGAACACCAGCGCTTCAAAAAATCTAAAACTCGATGATTTGTATTTAGAAAAGTTTGCGCGCTACTTGCTAATATTAATAAAGAAAGTCCGCGTGCAGAAGCATCACCAGTGTTCTTTTCACAACCCATCCAATTTAATTTTTAAAAAACGATTTTTTTAGAGTTAACCGTTTTGACAGCACTGCTGTTACCCCTTAAAATCAAACAAGAAAAGTACGGGGGGATGTGCGGGTGTCGCACGTGACTGTTATCACATGAGTATAGAATTCGATATCGCCATTGTTGGCTCTGGCCCTTCCGGTCTAAGCGCAGCAGCGCGGGCTGCACAAAAAGGGATATCACACATCCTGCTTGAAACAAACGACCACGCCTCAGATACAATTTTTAAATTCCAAAAACGTAAGTTCGTAATGGCGACACCAGATGTCATGCCTCTCAGAAGCGATGTCAGCTTTTCTGCAGGCACACGAGAAGAGATTCTGGATAAATGGGACCAGGAAATAGAGCACCAAAAAATAAATATTAGTTATGACAGTGAAGTAATAGAAATTAGTGGTGAAAAAGGAAATTTTTCGCTAAAAATCAAGGGTGGTCGCACGATTAGAGCCAGTCACGTTGTTCTTTCAATTGGTATGCAGGGTAATTTACGAAAGCTAGACGTTGAGGGAGATGATTGGGAAGGTGTTCAATATCAACTGGATGACCCAGAAGAATATGAAGATGAGACAATCATCGTTGTTGGAGCAGGCGACGCAGCAATAGAAAATGCGGTAGCCCTTGCAGCACAAAATCGAGTTGCTCTAGTAAATAGGAAGGGCGAATTCGCAAGAATAAAAGCTGGAAACCTGACACTTATTACAGAAGCAATAGATAGCGGCGTTTTGGAGTGCTATTACAATGCTACTACAGCACGTGTCGCACCTGGTGAGATAATATTAAAGACGCCTGATGGCGAGACAAGTGTTCCTTGTGATAGAATAATTGCTCGTCTTGGCGCACTGGCGCCCCGACGATTCGTTGAAAGTTGCGGAATAAACTTCACCAGTGACGAACCAAGCGCACTTCCTGAATTATCGGAACGATACGAGAGCTCCGTGCGAGGTCTTTACGTAGTCGGCGCTTTAGCTGGTTACCCTCTAATTAAATTAGCCATGAATCAAGGTTACGAAGTAGTAGAGACTATCTCAGGAAATGAAATACCGCCGGCTGATGAACCACTCTTGGAGGAAAAATTTGCAACTCTTCCGGGAAGGAAAGTTAATGACCTTTTGAGAGAGATTCAGGAAAACGTCCCTCTCCTATCGCATATGTCCGCGCTGCAATTTCGCGAATTCATGATCGATAGTGTGATCCACCTTAAACAAGCAGGAGACGTGATTTTCGAAAGAAATGAATACACAAACAGCGTCTATTCAATTGTTGAAGGACGGGTGAATGTACAGATCAACCCCGAGGATAAAAATGAAGTTGTAGAGCTGAAGAAAGGCTCATTTTTTGGTGAAATGGGTCTGATAGCAGGGCGACGCAGAACAGCAACCGTGGTTGCTGAAAGAGAATGTTTCTTAGTTGAAACTCCTCGAAGAGCAATGCTTAAACTTATCAGTTCTGTTCCAGGCGCAAAGAAAGTCTTGGATACTGCAGCTATATACAGACAGATACAAACCCATTTGGCACCCAACATCGAAAAGGAGCTACTTAAAGAGATTGTAGAATCAGCAACAATAGAAACTTTGTCTGCGGGGGATAAACTGATATCGGAGGGTGATGAGTCAGATCATATGTTTATAATTCGAGCTGGTTCTATGACAGTCTCAAAGGTTATCGGTGGGAGAAGCGTCATATTATCCTACATTCCCTCAGGCAATTATGTTGGCGAGATGGCGTTATTAAATAGTGAACCTCGTTCGGCTAGTGTGACTGCAACGGTAGCTTCTGAGGTAATAAAAATTGATGCTGTTGCATTCCGGGAATTATTAGGCCGAGAGGCTGAACTTAAACAAATAATAGAAGAAAAGTTTCAAGATAGAATAGTTGAGAATTTAGAAACAGAGGAACGACCTGAGGCTGGCGACATCATAGATTTTTTAGTAGGGCAAGGTGTTGGCGAAGCATCCGATGTATTGCTTATAGACGAATCACTCTGTGTAAGATGCGATAATTGTGAAAAAGCTTGTGCAGAAACCCACGGCGGAATTTCAAGACTGAACCGGGAAGCTGGACCAACGTTTGATACTTTGCATGTGCCAACCTCTTGTAGGCACTGTGAACACCCTCATTGTATGTCCGATTGTCCAGCCGACGCTATACATCGAGCCCAGGATGGCGAGGTTTTTATAGATGATAAGTGTATTGGGTGTGGAAACTGCGTTAATAACTGTCCCTACGGCGTTATACAACTAGCTTATCCACAAGCTAAAAAGCCTGGCCTGTGGTCTTGGCTCTTTTTTGGTGCTGGTCCAGGGCCTGGGGAGGATAAAACAAATAATAAAAAAGTTGAGGGCGCAAGATCAGTAGCTGCAAAGTGCGATATGTGCAAGGACATAGAGGGCGGCGCCTCATGTGTCAGTGCGTGTCCTACAGGAGCAGCCATACGGGTTAATCCCGAGGAATTTTTATCAATTACCAATTTGGCAAAATCGGGTTAGCCAATATGCATGAAGGTTTTTTAGTTTATGCCAATTCAAAGTACCTGAAATGGGCAGCAGCCCTGTGCCTGGCATCAATAGCGGCATATATTTTTTATGAACCACTAGATGAACACAATGGCGGAACCGTTCTGGGGTATATTTTAGGAACAGTCGGTGCGCTGCTGATTTTTTGGCTGACTTGGTTAGGAATAAGAAAACGGCAATATGGCGCACATTTCAGGCTAACGGCTTGGGTTTCTGCTCACGTTTACCTTGGTTTAAGCCTAATTGTCGTAGCAACACTGCATACCGGTTTCCAATTTGATTGGAATATTCATACGCTGGCCTATGCGCTTATGATCATAGTCATAGTGAGCGGAATTTTTGGAATTTATGCTTATGCAAGGTTCCCGCGACTTGTCAGTGAAAACCGACGCGGCGTCTCGATGGATGATCTGCTTACTCAAATTGGTGATCTTGACCGGGAGTGTAGACAGTTAGCTATCGGCCTACCAGATGAAGTTAGTTCGCTAATTTTAAAGTCGTGCGAAGAAACTATAATTGGTGGTTCAATTTTTAGAATTTTAAGTGGAAAGGCAAGTAATTGCCCATCAGATGCCGCTTTTACGCAATTACGTGCGCTTATTAGCACCGTAGACCATGAACACGCTCTGAACACACGCAAATTACTTGTGTTAACTGGTAAAAAATGCGGCGTGCTCGGGACAATCAGGCGAGACATTCAACTCAAGGCCTTGATGGATATCTGGCTGCGGGTACACGTACCCGTAACCATTGCTCTCTTAGTCGCTCTGACAGTTCATATAATATCCGTTTTTTATTATTGGTAAGGCGAGTTAGATGGAACTATCCATAACTACACTGACTCGCCGAAAAAATGGGAGTATCGGACGCAGAGAAGAGAAGAAAACATGCGAAGCTCTTCGGATCGGGAGAGATACGAAAGACGAATTATTTCTTCCTGACCATAGGATCCCTTATAATCTAGCCACTTTGCACCCTGGTGAGGATGGATTCTTCATAGAAGCTGAGGGTAACAACGACTTGAGGCTTAATGAACAAATTGTTCAAAAGGCTCCCGTCACTATAGATGACATCATTGGGATTGGTCCATACGAACTCAAACTTGTTGAGCCCGAAGATGGGATAGATCTAGCTGTTACTGTAGAATTAATTCATCCAGTGGGTGACGATGTAGAAGAGTTATTGTCCAGAAGTAACCTAAGTATCAACAATGCAGGTTTTTCAAAACGTGCCTTGTCGTGGACATTAGGCCTTTCGATTTTAGTGCTCTTTTTAGTTCTGCCAATATTAGATGGAACGTATAATATTTTTAGATCGTCCGTACCCACACAAAATGAAGAAAATCAAGCCAATACAATGTTCACCAAAAATGAAGTTACATTCGACTTCAGCTGGCATACTGGTGAAGTAATGGATGCACATAAGTTTTTTGCCAACGATTGCGAAGCGTGCCACACAAAACCGTTTATTATGGTAGAGGACCAAGCATGCCTTTCTTGCCATCAAAAAACTCATGCGCACTTAGATGTGGCAAAGTTTACAAACCCGGATTTAAATTCTACCCGTTGCGCGTCATGTCATACAGATCATCAGGGCCCAGAGCCCTTGAGGGCATCTCAACAAGCCTTATGCTCAGATTGCCATACAAACCTTGAGGCGATAGCGAAGGGCACAAAACTGATCAACGCCTCAGACTTTGGGCTTAATCACCCTCAATTTAAGCCAACAGTTTGGATTGATGCTTCCGCCGGCAAGCAAGCGCGAATAAGCCTGGATGAAATACCAAAGGAAAATTCTAATTTGAAATTTCCGCATGACGTTCATCTAATCGCAGAACGTATGCGTAATCCAAGCACAGGAAAGCAAGAACAATTAGACTGTGCTAGTTGCCATGCTCCAGACATGAGCAAACAATTTTTCAAACCCGTAAACATGGAAGAACACTGCGGAGATTGCCATATACTCTCCTTTGATCCGAATAAACCGGAGCGACTAGTTCCTCACGCTAGTGCAGCTACGGTACAACGAGAGGTCAAAGAGTACTTCTCCGACCTAGCACTTAGTGGAAATATTGATGAAAAGGCGGCACCTGCAAGTTTACGGAGAAGGCCAGGATCACAATTAACAAAAACACAGCGTCTTGAAGCGTTAGAGTGGGCCAACGAAAAAACAGAACAAGCTACCAATTATCTTTTTTCAGCCAGTCAATGTGGCGTTTGCCACCAGTTGCAAAGGAAGTCGGATAAGACGGCAGAATATAGAGTGGAAACTGTCAGTGTTACTAATATTTGGCAGCCTCTTTCGGTATTCAATCATGAAGCGCATGCGGACGCGTCATGTGAAAGCTGTCACGCTGCGGAGCAATCTTCCACAAGTTCTGACGTTCTTTTACCAAAAATTGAAAGCTGCCGCGATTGTCACGGAGGACAGCTAACCTCTGATAAAATACCTAGTACATGCATAAGTTGTCATGTCTTCCACAACGATAAGCTTGCGCTGATGTCACCAACGACGGGAGAATAATAGGGATGTTGAAAGTTACGAATATTATCGCATCAATTCTTTTCTTGGTTCTCTCTATAAGCGCTACCAAGATCAGTGCCGCCTCTGAAAATCTGGAGCTCGTAACTTGGGGTTCAGTTTTACCCAACGCGACGATTGATACAAACCGCGCCAGTTTAAACGTACAGGTGGAAATTGGAGGTGATATTCCTCTGAAAACTCATATAACTGCGCACACGCCAGCAGGCAATATGCTACAACGGACTAATCTCGGATATTGGGTGCCCTGGTCCGGCAAATTGGACGATTTGATGGATACGTTCAGTCCAAAGAGCGACAATGCTATTAATTTTAAAATCTTCAAAGATGAAGATTTGAGTGAAGAGCTTTTCCCAATAAAGATTATGGTTGCATATCGTACTGCAACAGAATTGAAATTTGGCGTTTTTGATTTAGCGGGCAGAAGAACACAATGAGGGCTCTTTTTTTAAACGTAAAGCTGAGCTGTTTTCGCTTTCTAATACTCGCTGCAGCTACTGCAACCATTTCCTTATTACAAACAACTAATGCATGGGTTCAGGAGAGCCTATCGATAATTGAAGTAAAACGCGTTTTGGCTCAAGCTATTCATGAGGCCCGCACTAGAGGCGTTGGCGCCGCTATAGCGGTATCCGACAGGAGCGGTAATATTTTAGCCGTTTACAATATGATCGGTGCGAATAGACAATTTAATGCGGCGGGTGCTGACTGCACAGTTGGCTTAAGCAATATCCCCGTTGGATGCGTGGTTGTGACTTCTGATCCAAAACAGCCCAACGGAGTACCTGGAAAAGGCGGACTAGAACGTCTAGATGTTCCAGGCCCTGTAGCAGCAATAGCAAAGGCAATAACGGGAGCGTATCTATCATCCAGCGGCAACGCTTTCACAACACGTACAGCAAGCCAAATTGTTCAAGAGCACTTCAATCCAAAGGAACGTTTTTCGCCTAGTGGCCCTCTTTTTGGTGTTCAGTTTAGCCAACTGCCATGTTCTGATTTGGTTATTGCCGAAAATAGTTCCGCCGTCACAATTGGTCCAAAACGCTCTCCGCTCGGACTAGCGGCAGATCCTGGTGGTATTCCTCTCTATAAAAACAACGAGGTTGTTGGAGCAATTGGAGTGATATCGGACGGATTATATAGTCTTGACCCAAACATAGGTGATTTTGATAATGACCTAGACGAATTAATTGCTCTCGCAGGCACTGTTGGGTTCGAGGCTCCGATAGATATTAGGGGTAATCGTATTACCGTAGAAGGAAAAACTTTTCGTTTCACCGACAGAGGTTATCGCGCACTGAGATCTCAAGCTTCAGAGGCTGTTCCTTTTGACCAGCTAGATAGATCCGTCGGCGGGCTTACCGAAATAGGCACCTACTTTGCCGGAACTATAAGACGCGGCACAGCTTTTGGAACACCCGCGTCCGGGTATAGAGCAAATACAACCGGAGAATACGGCCCGCTAAATGCATTCATTCTCGTAGATGGCAATAACCAACCAAGGTTCTCTCCAAGAGATGGAACTGAAGGAATGCCAGAAGCGCTGACGGCTAACGAAGTTAGAACGATTATCCGAAATGCACTTACAATTGCTTTTAGGGCACGCGCTCAAATTAGGCGTCCTTTAGGAGACCACGCACACGTCACGGTATCAGTGGTTGATACTAATGGTGCTATAGTAGGGTTAGCGCGGACACCAGATGGACCAGTTTTTGGTACCGATGTATCTTTACAAAAAGCACGAACAGCCGCTTTTTTTTCTAACCGCAATGCGGGTAATGAATTAATAGCTGGAAATCTGGGGAACTATGTATTGCAGGCAAGGTCAGTTTTGGGTCCGACGGCACTGAGCGACGGTATCGCGTTTGCAGATCGATCAGGAGGAAACCTGTCAAGACCCTATTTGCCAGATGGTGTAATCAATGCGCCACCTGGACCTTTCAGCAAACCTATTTCGGAATGGAGTATTTTCAATACTGGTTTGCAGCTGGATTTAGTAGCTGCGAATTTAGTGGCGCATCGCTCTTTCCTTCTCGGGCTTTCAAGCGTGGATACGGCGTCAGGTTGTACATCACTTCCTCTGAGACCCGAAACAGCAAAGTCAAGAATACCAAATGGAATACAAATCTTTCCTGGTAGCGTTCCAATTTATCGTAACAATGTTTTAATTGGCGGACTTGGCGTTTCCGGGGATGGTATAGATCAGGATGATATGATTTCCTTACTGGGATTACACAATGCTGGGTTGGAGTTAGGAACTGGCATTGGTAATGCCCCCCGTGGTATCCGCGCAGACCTACTTTTCGCAAATGGAACACGTCTCAGATATGTAAGTTGTCCATTTGCGCCATTTTTAGACTCAGCCGATCAAACGCCATGTTCAGGAAAATGATTTTTAAAGATACCCAAAAACTAATGTTGCCAGTTGCGACGGCAACGGCCTTGCTGTTTACAATAACAAGTGTTGGTCTTTACACAGATTTAGCGCAAGCACTTGAAAGAAAAAGACCTGGATCTTCTAAACAAATCAAAAAGGAAAAGCTAAAGCCATTACCATCAGCGGTCAAAAAACGTCCGCCGGTTCTAAAACGTGGCGACCCGTCAAATTTCTTGCCCGTACCAGATCGTTGGCGGATCATAGAAAGTATTGGTGTAAAAGAAAGCATAGTCGACCCGTACAACAGAAACCCCCTTAAGGGAGATAGGCCGCTCTTTGGCAAGGATTGGTTTTTTAACTTAGCGGTCATCTCTGACACCGTTTTTGAACCTAGAAGTTTTCCAGTACCAGTCGGTGTGCAAGCCACCCGTGATGCAAATGACGTAGACCTTTTTGGTGGGGCCGATAGCTGGGTTTTTAATGAAAACCTAATTGTTAGCCTCTCACTGATAAAAGGTGACACCGCGTTTAAACCGCCCGATTATGAGTTTCGCTTAACTCCCGTTTTCAACTTTAATCATGTCGAAGTGGAAGAAGTGAGAGTTCTAAAAGCTGACCCGAGATTGGGAACAGAACGTTCTGATAGACATATCGCGTTGCAGGAGGCCTTTGTTGATTACCATATTCGTAATGTTTCAGATCGCTACGATTTTGATTCAATCCGTATTGGCATTCAGCCTTTTTCGTCAGACTTTAGGGGATTTTTATTCCAGGATAGCCAGCTAGGGGTGAGGCTTTTTGGCGACAGGGATAACAATATCTTTCAATATAATTTAGCGTGGTTCAGGCGTCTCGAAAAAGATTCGAATAGTCTGTTAAACCATATAAATCGAAAAATTAGAGACGATGATATCTTTATCGCAAACCTTTACTGGCAAGATTTTCCTGTATTGGGTTTTCAAAGTCAGGTAACTGCTGTTTATAATCGGAATACCGAAGGCGGTGATTTCTATTTTAATGACAACGAATTTATTGAAAGGCCTGCATCTTTTGGAAGTGAGCGCGGTCGTAACTACGATGTAGGCTATCTTGGATTTAATGGCGATGGCCATTTTGGCCGACTGAATTTAACAACCTCATTCTACACGGCGCTAGGCACTAATCGCGACAGCGCTTTCAGCGATGAAACCGCAAACATTAGATCCTTTTTCTTTGCGGCCGAACCAGGAATTGATTTTGACTGGATTCGACTTCGCGGCTCGCTAGTTTACGCAAGCGGCGACAGCGACCCTTTTGATAATACGGAAACGGGTTTTGATGCTATATTTGAAAATCCGCAAATTGCCGGATCGGATACGAACTTTTGGATAAGACAAACTATCCCTTTAATCGGCGGAGGCGGCATCGTTACTACTGCAAGAAATGCAATGCTTCCTGCTCTTCGAACTTCCAAAGAGCATGGACAATCCAATTTTAATAACCCTGGCCTGCGTTTGGTCGGTGTTGGGGCTGATTTTGATATACTCCCAGAATTGCGCGTTTCGACTAATGTAAATTATATGGAATTTGATGATACGTCTGTGCTTGAAGTCGCACGCAACCAACAAGAAATCGCGCAGGAAATTGGCTTAGACGTCTCGGTTGCTACTATATATCGACCATTCTTCACCCAAAACGTTGTATTTAGATTATCTGGTGCAGCTTTATTTCCGGGTAGTGGATTCACAGACTTGTATGGTGAACAACGCGATCAAGATGATGCGTTTTTTTCCGTTCAAGCAAACCTCATTCTTACGTATTAGGCAAGGCTGTTGATTTATTTACGTTACATAATTTTAGTTATCAATTTAGCCCTTTTGGGAGCTACTCATAGTTTTGCGGCCTCAGGAGAAAAACCACGGGATATCACCTATGTAAAAACACCCCCTGCTCCAAAGTGGCAACCAGTTGAGCAAATCAATATAAAAAGCCAAGGCTGCATAAGTTGCCATACAACAACGGACGAACCTAGTATGCATCGCACCGGTGGCGTGCCTTTAGGTTGCACAGACTGTCACGGCGGCAACTCATCAATTGTGAAACCTGCCTCAGGGGCACCTTCCAAGAAAGCATACCGCAAGGCAATGGATCAAGCCCACGTTCAACCGAGATATCCGGAGACTTGGAATTATCCGAGCAGTGCAAACCCCGTGGCTTCATACACATTATTAAATAAAGAAAGTCCAGAATATGTCCGTTTTGTGAACCCTAGTGATTATAGGATAGTAGAAGAGGCTTGCGGTTCGTGCCATGCCGGAGCGATCCGAGCCGCAAAAAACAGTCTCATGGCAACGGGCGCAATGCTTTGGGGTGGTGCCGCTTACAACAATGGTATTTTGCCGTTCAAAAACTATATTTTAGGTGAAGGATACACGAGGGATGGAACAGGAGCGTTACTAAAAAACCCTACACCGGTTACAGAGGAGATGAAGGCCGCTGGTATTTTAGAATCACTTGCACCTATGCCGGCTTGGGAAACAATTCCCCCTGGAGATATTTTTAGGGTCTTTGAAAGAGGTGGCAGAAACATCCTTAATCTATTTCCCGAAATCGGGTTGCCAAATTCGCTTGGCCAAATACAACGTCTAGAGGAACCTGGAAGACCGGATCTAAAACAGTCAAACCGAGGTCCCGGCACCGGACTTCGAATTTCGGTTCCAGTTATCAATATTACAAAAACGCGTTTGAATGATCCCTTTACATGGTTTCTCGGCACTAACGAGCAGCCTGGTGACTATCGTTCTTCCGGATGCGCTGCTTGCCACGTGGTCTATGCAAATGACAGAGACCCGAGGCATTCGGGTCCATATGCAAAATTTGGACATACTGGCATGAGCCAAACGAGCGACCCAACAATACCAAAAGGAGAAGAAGGTCACCCTCTGAAACATGAATTCACAAGCGCCATTCCAACAAGTCAATGTATGATTTGCCATATGCATCAGCCTAATATTTTTGTTAATTCTTTTCTTGGTTACACGATGTGGGATTATGAGTCGGATGCCCCGCATATGTGGCCTAAAGAACAGCGCTACCCAAGCAACGCCGAAATGCATGAAATTCTTGAGAGAAATCCTGAAGGGGCAGCAGTTCGCGGCCTTTGGTCGGATCCTGAATTTTTGAAAGAGGTATCAAAACTCAATCCTAAGTTAGAAAACACTCAATTTGCCGACTACCACGGACATGGCTGGAATTTCCGTGCCATCTTTAAGAAGGATGAGGCTGGAAATTTATTAGACAAGGACGGTAATATTGTATCACATGAAGATCCTGAAAAGTTTGAAAAAGCTGTACATATGTCATCGATACATCTTGACGCAGGAATGCATTGTGTAGATTGCCACTTTGAACAAGACACCCATGGGAATGGCCACCTTTATGGTGAGGTGGCCAGCGCAATTGAGATAACATGCCAGGACTGTCACGGCACCGCTGACGAATACCCTACACTTTTAACTTCGGGTCCTGCCGCACCTGAAGGAGGTAATGACGTCGGTGTCACAAGGAATTCAGACGGATCAAAGCGCTTTGAGTGGAGAGAGGGAGTGCTTTACCAACGATCGGCGCTTTGGCCTGGATTAGAGTGGGAAGTTTCATTGGTCAAAGATAGCGTCAATCCAAGTCACAAAGATTACAACGCTAAATCGGCACGCGCAAAACTTATGAAATCCGATCCTAACAATATGGATTGGGGTCTGAACGTCCCCTCTGATAAGCGAGCACACAAACCAGACGAAATGGAATGTTTTACTTGTCACCTTTCATGGACAACAAGCTGTGGTGGCTGCCATCTACCAATTGAAGCTAACTGGAAGACAGAGCGACATCATTATGAAGGTGGAGAAACTCGAAATTATGCAACTTACAACCCACAGGTCGCGCGTGACCAGATGTTTCAATTAGGGATCCACAGCACCGCTAAAGGTAATACAATTGCACCCATACGCTCTACATCGGCTTTAGTACTGTCCTCAACAAATATTAATCGTGAGAAACTATATATACAACAACCGCCGATCGCATCTAGTGGTTATTCCAGCCAAGCATTCGCGCCTCACTTCGCACACACAGTCAGGAAAGAAGAGACTAAGAATTGTTCCGATTGCCATCTATCCGCGGCGAACGACAATAATGCGAGAATGGCTCAACTACTATTACATGGCACAAATTTCGTAAATTTTGTTGGTTACAATGCTTGGATAGGTGGTGAAGGTGGGATTGAGGCAGTACAGGTAACTGAATGGGATGAGCCGCAAGCTGTAATTGGGAGCTATTTACAAAAATATGCCTATCCAGATTGGTATGATGAGCATCAAAAGCGTAATAAAGAATTGCCAGTGAGTCATAAGCACAACGCAGATGGTGCAGTTAATTGTGTGACATTAAGAGGTGAATATCTTTTTACTGCGAGTGGTGCCGAAGGCTTTCATGTCTTTGATGTAGCGTCGATCTCCAACAAAGGCTTTAGTCAGCGGGTAATAACGGCACCATTCTCTCCTCTGGGTCATGATACCAGAGTTGAGTCAAAAAATGCTACGTGTATGGCTCTCCCAACGAATCAGGCCATCGCTCCCGAGCGAAACACGGGCGACTTAATGAGGAAAGTAAACCAAGAGCAACCATTTCACCCCATTTACAATTACGCATTTGTAACGGACTCAGAAGAGGGTCTTATTGTTGTGAATGTAAATACGCTAGCCGACGGCCTCCCCCGTAATAACTTTTTAAAGCGAGCATTGACCTGGAATCCAGACAATATTCTAACGGGCGCGCGGCATATTACTATGGCAGGCCATATTGTCTATATCACAACCCCGACCTCTCTTGTCGTTCTAGACCTTAATGATCCACTAAAACCTGAGCTTGTTCAGACAATAGAAATGAAAGATCCAAGAGCCTCAGCGCTTCAGTTCCGCTATTTGTTCGTTACTGATGCTGAGGGTTTTAAGGTTTTTGACGCAACCCAGCCAAAACATATCAAACCTATTGCGGAAGCTCATGTCGCTCTTAGGGATCCCAAGAAACTTTACGTGGCACGGACGTATGCTTACGTGGCCGCAGGAAATGAGGGCCTTGCAATTATAAACGTAAAAAATCCGGAGCGACCAAAACTCTATAAACTCTTCAACGCTAATGGAGAGATAAATGATGCAAGAGATGTCATTGTAGGCACAACTAACGCGTCGCTTTTTGCATATGTAGCAGATGGGAAAAATGGGTTGAAAGTTATTCAACTTACCTCGCCTGACTCACAGCCTCGTTTTTACGGATACAGTCCTGAACCAAAACCAGAATTGATTGCTTGGAAAAAAACCGAATATCCTGCTCTCGCCTTATCAAAAGGATTAGATAGAGATCGAGGTGTTGATGAAACCGGCGGCCAGATCGCAGTATTCGGACGACTTGGATCACGGCCATTTAACGTCAATGAAATGAAAAAACTTTATCTTGATCCATATGGGAAGCCCTATTATGTGAGCGACGAAGTGGATCAAAAAATGGCAAAGCAAATCAAATAAAAACTACTAAATTTACAAGTAAAAAGCTTTAAAATATATAACTTGAGGCTTAGGTAAAAAAGAATTCTGCGTAATTATTTGCCTCAACTTTTTGAAGGACTTCTCTGTATTCAACGGCTCCGCCATTATAAGCCAAAACTCTTGGTTTATCTCTGCCCGGCACATTGCTGTTTACGCCTGTTTGCCAAGAGCCGACGCCACTCATCAAGAGACCTTCAGATGCTTTTTTCACTTGGGCCTCCCACTTGTCTACAGATTTTGATTTGGGCTCAACTCTTGTAAATCCATTCCTTAATGTAAAGTCCAAAAGATTGGTTTGCCAATCTACCACTTCTTCGATGTTTCTCGGTATATTCCCCCGCGACGTATGCGGCCCTAAAATCATAAACATATTTGGAAAACCTTCGGCTTGCATGCCAAACAAGGTTCTTGGGAAATCACTCCAATCGTCTTTTAGGCAACGACCAGCTGATGTTCGGATATCAATTCTATCATAAGGTCCCGTTACCCCGTCAAAACCGGTTGCGTAAATAATAAGGTCAAATTCATACAATTTATCAGACGTTTTTATACCGTTTTCTGTTATGTGCGTGATAGGTGTTTCGTTGAGATCTACCAGCAAAACGTTTTCCTGGTTATAAACCTCGTAGTAACCACTCTCCAAAGGTAGCCTTCGGGTTCCAAAGCCATGATTCTTTGGCGTGAGCAATTTAGCAATTTTAGGATCTTTTACGCGTTCACGAATTTTTTTTGCAGCGAACTTTGTCATTAATTTATTAGCGTGCTCATCAACTAAGATGTCTTTGAGATTGCCAATCCAAATTCCAAATCCCGGCTCTTTATAAAGTTTCTCCCAAAATGCTTCCCTCTCTTCTGGCGTCAAATCAGTCGTGCTTCTGGGATCCGGGTCGTGAATAAAACATGCAATCGTTTTTCTACATTGCTCAAAAATTTTTTCAAAATCCTGCTTAATTTGTTTCTGTTCGTCTTCTGTAATTACACTATTATTGAGAGGTGCCGCCCAATTTGGACTACGCTGAAAAACCGTGAGGTGTGCAACATCCTTCGCAATAGTTTGTATTGTTTGAATTGCACAGGCACCGGTCCCTATAATTCCAACCCGCTTTCCTGAGAAATTCACCTCCTCGTGAGGCCATCTCGCGGTATGATATGCTGGTCCTTTAAAAGTTTCTCTTCCCTCAATGTTTGGCAGAGTAAATGCTGATAACGGCCCTAATGCTGTGATCAAGAAACGCGCTACATATTCTTCCTTCGTGTTTGTCCTTACAGTCCACAAATTATTTTCTTGATCAAAAACGGATGCTTCTACTCTTCTGTCGAACTTAATATCTCGCCGCAAATCAAACTTGTCGGCTACATAATTAAGATACCTTAACGTATCAGGTTGTGCCGCAAAATGTTCTGGCCAATCCCACTCCTCAAAGAGTTCCTTGGAGAAAGAATATCCGTAAGACCAACTTTCTGAATCAAATCGGGCACCTGGGTAGCGATTCCAATACCATGTACCACCAACATTATCGCCTGCTTCGATTACTAGCGCTTTTAGCTTAAGTTGTCGTAACTTGAAAAGTTGATAGAGGCCCGCAACACCAGCTCCTATCACGATCACATCATACTGTGAATTATTCTCAGACACCATACCAACTCTTAAAATGTCGTCTTACTTCCGGTTATATAAAGCGAAACCTACTAGCCTAGAAGTAATAACCTAAATTTAATCTTCAAAAAATACTACGTTTGATAATATATCTTTCCTAAAGAGCAATGATCAACTAAATCTACCCCGCCATCAGTAAACGAAACCAAAAAACTATTCGGTTTTAATTTGGAGTAACCTCATGAATGATATCATCGATAATGTAGAGGCATATATATTAAGTGTTCCCAATGAGAAGCGCCCCCATTGGGTAAGCCTTTTCAAAGTTCCTAGTGCCAATGAGCTACTTATCCGCATAAAAACCAAATCAGGGGCCGAGGGTTTTGGTTTAGCAACCAGCTATACGGACATTTCACCTATTGTTAATGTTGTTAAGTCGGGGTTACTCAATGAAATCATCGGAATGGACGCGCTTGCACCTGAGCTTGTTTACGAGAAATTATTTGGCTTTACATCCAGCAGAATTGCGTCGGAAAACGGTTGGGGTAAAGAGGCTTTAATCCGGATATCCTCAGCCGTTGACATTGCTTGTTGGGATGTTCTAGGTCATGTCGGAAACCTTCCGCTGCATAAGATATTTGGCGGCTACAATAATAAAGTCCCCTGTTACGTTACCTGTGCTTATTACCGCGAAGGAAAAGATAACTCGGAACTACGTGAAGAAATCCAAATGCTTGTTGAACAAGGACACAAAGGTTTTAAGGGAAAAGTTGGTGGCCTCTCCTTGAGCGAAGATATTGCCAGAATGGAAATAGTTCGTGACGTAATAGGCGAAGAGAATAATTTGATGGTCGACGTTAATAGGGCCTGGGACTTAAAAACCGCCACCGAAGGCGCCAAAGCACTTGAGGCGCTTCAACCAACTTGGTTGGAGGAACCTGTTAGATGGACCGACGATCGGCGAGAGTTAAAGTTACTGTCGCAGAGGACTAATATACCTTTATCCGGCGGAGAGAGTGAAATTACGAGCTACGGCTGTCGTTCGATGATAGAAGAACAGGCGATTCAAATTCTTCAATTTGATTGCACGATGTTCGGTGGATTTACCGAAGGTAGAAAACTAGCTGCATTGTGCGAATTGAACCACGTAGACGTGGCGCCACACCACGACTGCTTTATCCATGCACCGCTGGTTGCAGGTAGCCCAGCTGGCAGAATAGTCGAGTCCTTTACAGACCCTGAACGAGATCCATTGCAAGCCGAACTTTACGAAAACCCACCAAAAATTGAGGACGGATATCTAACTCTGAATAATACGCCTGGATTGGGCCTCAAGCTCTCCGAAGCAGCATTAAAAAAGTTTGGCACCCGTATTATATGATCTAAAAAAAAATGGCCCTAAACTACTCAACAATTTTCGGGATCGTGTTGTGCCAATCTGTTACTTCTTGGTACGCGTTTCCTAATCTAAAAAGTTTTCCTTCCGAAAAAGGGCGCCCAATCAACTGAAAAGCAGCGGGTAAGCCTTTTGCCCCAAAACCACAAGGGACGCTGAGAGCCGGCAAACCGAGGTAGCTGATGGGCCGTGTATTACGGGATAACATCAAAACAAGTTCAGGCATACTCTCGCCTCCGCCAACATCTAAGTCCTTATAACGGGGCGCCACAACAGGCATAGTTGGCGTAAGTAACGCGTCACACTTGGAAAAAACGGTGTCACAGTAGGCTCTTAAGTACTTTTCTCTAAGAGTTAACGCCTCCAGATAACGTGTAGCCGGTTGATACAGTCCAAATTCTATACGCCTCTTGACCATAGGGCCATAATCGTCGGGTCTGTCTCGCAACCACTTTCTATGAATGGTTGATGCTTCAGCAGCGAGAGCTGCTGCCCATATTAAATTTATGTGATCATGACTTGGAACGTCAACGGAAACAATTTCGACCTTTAAACCCTTAAATATTTTCCTTGTATCTTTCAGCAAACGGTCAACATCAGTTTCCAGATCATCATAAAAATAATTAGAAGGAATTCCCAGCCGCATAAAGGCAACCTTTTTATCGCACTCAGCCTCGTAATCTGGAACTTTACGTCGGCTCGAGGTCGAATCTTCTGGATCATGCCCGGCAATTATGTGCAGGATTCTTGCTGCATCTCGAACTGTACGTGTTAGCGGTCCACTGCAGTCAAAGGAAAATGAAAGCGGCATTAGACCAAAACGACTGACCCGTGTCTGGGTAGGTTTGATCCCAACTACGCCGCACATTGCTGAGGGTATTCTTATTGAGCCACCGGTATCGGAGCCTAGCGCTCCATAAACCGTGCGCGAAGCCACAGCAACACCCGATCCACTCGAGGAGCCACCCGGAGTGTGTTCCTGGTTCCAAGGATTAAAGCAATCGCCGTAGTGAACATTATTACCTATTGGACCTACCGCGAACTCAGACATGTTTAATCCACCAAGATATAGAGCTCCTGCTTTTTCGAGTCGGCTGAGTGCTGTTGAAGTTCTATCGCCTTTGAATTTTGATCTGATTTTCGACCCG
>CEUH01147827.1_pt1 | contig 20547 bp, 24 predicted proteins | sample 356461 | NCBI WGS metagenome assembly CEUH01 (sample SAMEA2623275, study PRJEB7988) | marine metagenome | isolation source: saline water (ENVO:00002010), including
TTAGTTTAAATTTAATTTCTATGTAGTTATACGATTTTATCTTTTTACTAACTTAATCTTTAATATCAAATCAAGATACTAATGATTTAGGTATTTTCTTAATTTAAATTTAACATTTTTCCAGAAAGATTTGTTATTATTATTAAAATCTTTTCTAGGTGAATATTTTTTTTCTGGATGCATCGCAAGCTTTGTGCTTGTGAAGTACATATTAATTTCGTTAATGTTATTTCTTAAAATTACATCCATTGAATTTTTATTTTCATAGGGTATTATAGAGTTTATTAGAATTTCTGCATTGCGAGAATTCAGCAAATAACACCAACTACCTGCATTTACACCCTTCTTTTTTACACAATGAGGTTTAATGATATCATTTGATATTTTTTTACCTATAAGGCCTTTATATGATAAGCGTAATATGGTCCAATCAGATGGCAGGGAGGAAGCATCAACATGTGAAAGTAAATCATCAAAATTTTTATTTAATATTACATCATCTTCCAAAATTAGAGCAATATCACAGTTATCATCTAGCAAACAATGATTCCATAAAGTAAGATGACTTAAAAGGCACCCTAAGCTACCTGGTTTATTTTTTTTAAAATTCTTGGGTAAATAATTTAAGTTTTGATATTTTTTAATATCAACACTCATTCCATTTATTGCTGGCCAAACCTCAACTTCCTTGTCCTTTAAAACATTTCTTTTAAAAAATTTATCTAACCTCTTTTTTGATATTTCTTTAGAGCCAATTACATATGCTTTGTCGTAATTCATTAGTTTATTAGACTCTATAATTTTTTAAATATGTCATAATTGAATACGTTTACCAGATCTTAAATACTGTTCTATCATTTTTATCATTCTACAAGATATATTTCCATCAAACTTCCAACAAGATTGCTTTGCCCAATATTTTCTATTTTTTTGATATTTTTTTGGCTCTTTTAATACTAATTGTATAGTCTCATTGATTTTGTTTGGTTTACACATATGACCTAGTACCCAATCTTCATCTATATATGGAATTTTAAATGGTCTAGATTCTCTATCAATTAAAGTTTCAGCTTTGATTACTTCCTCACTTATCCACGATTCGTTTTTACTTTTATCTTTTTGAGGGAAACATCCAGCATTTACATCTAATATTATCTGAATCACTGGCTTATCTAGCAAGCATGCTTCCGCTAATACAGATGAAACATCACTAATAACCAAATCTGATAAACATATAATTTGATTTATATTTTCATCTTCATTTGGTATCAATACATTATACCGTTTAGCAATCTTATAATCTGCAGGATGTGGTACAACAATTAGATTATCAATATCTTTAAAATATTTAATATTATTGATTCCTGATTCATTAGAATACTTCCCGCCCCATGATGGTGCAAATAAAATAACAGGTTTATTAGGATTAAGATTATATTCTTTACATAATTTACTTTTATCGATCTTTTGACTATACAATTCATCCATTTTAGGGTAGCCACCTAATAATCCATTTTTAAACTTAGGATTAATCGCTTCCATTTTTCTCTTAAATACTTCTCCTGGATAAAAAAGTAAATCTGCAGAATGAAAAAAAGGATATTTATAAGTATAGTATTTCATAGGACCTAGACCATGTTCAACATAAATATAACAACCATTCCAACCCATTTTTTTAATTCTATTTAATGGTTCATTGTGTGAAATCACGACATTATTAGCTAATTGAGGTATAGAAAAAAAATTTCTTATTTTGTTTCTATGTACTTTGAAAAATCTTGTTTCTAATGAAAAATTCTTTGATTCCTCATATAAAGGTTTCAAACTAAAATACTCTTTTTGACTGGACCAAATAAAATCAATATCAATTTTATTCATATTTATTTCTCATAAATTGATTTATCTGGGAAATATTCATGTAAAAAGTTTTTAGTTAGGATTCTTTTTTGATCAATAACATTTGGTCCATCATTAATACAAAACATGAGAGGTTTATATTTTTTTATAGCATTAAGTTTACTTTTTATTTTTTTCAATGAACAGGTAGTTAAAGGAAGGTAGGTATAGTCTCTACCTTTTCTTAAAAAATTTAAATTATATCTTAAAAGATTTTTTCGTAATGGTGCAAGGTAGTAGGGCTCATTGAATCCTTGTGCTACTAAATAAAAAGAATATAATGCTATAGGCCACACGTCTTTTTTTGTTCTAAAATTACTACCTCTAGTATTTTCGAAGTCACGATAAAATACTTTTTCAAGATCATTTAATGTTTTCTTATCTAATACCTTAATACCATGACGTAAATTAAAATCAGGAAAAAAATTATATTTATTATAGATCAGCATTCTTGCATTATTATTAGCATGAAAATATTCATTCCCACTTTTTCTTTCAGATAATTGTTCTAGGGTAAATCTTTTTTTTCCGCTAAATAACTTCGGTTTTCCATTCTGGAAAAAGTCTCCGGGTGATGTCATCCTTCCGATAAAAAAATCATCATTAAATGATAAGAAAAAATTATTTAAACCATTAATTTTATGAAGGTTCATCTCTATAGCCATCGAATTATAACTTGGAAGATCTTTTGAGTCAAAAATTTCCTTATGATCAACAATATTTATTTGTGGATGATCAATATTTAACCATTTTGGAGTTTGATTATCTGTAATAATATATATGTTATTAATCCATGGAGCAAATTGATATATTGACCTTAAAGAATACTTAAGCTCATCATTATCAAAAAATCTGCCCTTAGAATTAACTTTTTTATTTTGGAGTTTTTCTGGCTTATCATGTAAAAAGTTTGATTTTCTTGACATCCAATCAATATCATTTCCATCAACCCAAGTAAAAACAGCATCAATTTTTTTAATCATTCAAATTTTCTTTTAAATATGTGTTTACTGAATTTAAGTCTTCCTTAGTATCGATTTCACAACAAAAATAATCAGAAATATCTATTGGATAAACTTTTGATCCTTGATTGATAAGAAGTTCAATAGCTTTTTCAAAATAATCATCATTGGCACATTTTTCTAAACATAATTTAAATTTTTTCAAATCATTTCTGTTAATTCTATTTAAACCTACTGCCTCACCTAGACCATCATTGATTATCTTAGAAACACTTTTTATCGTTCCATCTTTATTGATTTTATACTTTACTTCTTCCTCACCCACTACACCAGAATTAACTAACATGCTTGATTTAGTTGATTTAATTAGAAATTTTATTATTTCTTTATCAAAAACAACATCTCCATTGAGCCAAACAATATTATTATTAGAATCTATGTTGTTTAAAGCTAAAAGCAAGCTCTTAGCTGTATTTGTATTTTTATAATTTAAATTTTCAACAAAACAGTAATCATGATATTTTGCCTTTATCAGATCACTTTTATAGCCAACTACTACAATTATATCTTTCTTATCTACATGGTGACTAAGTGATTCTAGCTGACGATCAAGAATCGTCTCTTTTGTAAATAATTCAGTTAAACATTTAGGTGCATTAAGATTTAATCTTGTCCCCATACCAGCTGCGAGTATAATAATTTTCATGATATTTTTTTAAAATGTTTAACTATATTGTAATTCATATAATTTTTTATATATTCCATCAATATTAATTAATTCTAGATGATTTCCTTGTTCTACAATCCTACCTTTATCCATAACTATGATTTTATCTGCATTAATAATTGTTGAGAGTCTATGAGCAATAACTATAACAGTTCTATCTTTAATCACATTATCTATAGCATCATGTACTTTCTTTTCTGACTCTGAATCCAATGACGCAGTAGCCTCATCAAGAATTAATATTTGAGGATTTTTGACTAATGCTCTTGCAATAGATAGTCTTTGTTTTTCACCGCCAGAAAGTTTAATTCCATTTTCACCTATTATGGTATTTATTCCACTTTCTAAATTTGACACTAAATCATATAAATTTGCTGATATCAATGCATTTTCAAGCTCTTCATCATTTGCATTTTTTGAACCATATGCAATATTGTTTTTAATGCTGTCGTTAAATAAAATTATGTTTTGCGTAACTATCCCTATTAAACTTCTTAAACTTTTCAGTGAGTAATCTTTTACATCATAGTTATCAATAAAAATATTTCCACTATAAGGGTCATAGAATCTAGGAATTAAATCTGATAAGGTAGTTTTTCCTGCTCCACTTTTCCCAACAATTGCAATAGTCTGCCCTTTTTTAATTTCTAAATTAATGTTATCAAGAATCATATTTTCATTACCAGCATATTTAAAGTCAACTTCTTTAAATTTAATTGATGAATTAAAATCGCCTATGTGAATTGGATTTTTTCTTTGAACTATTTTGTCATCATTATCTAATATACTAAAAACTCTCTCTGCTGCAGCTATACCATTTTGAAAAACAACATTAACATTTGATAATTTTCTAATAGGCTGTAACATCGCAAAGAGTAAAAGTATAAATTTTATAAAATCATCTGATTGCATCGTTTGATTTTCTAAAACACTAATTCCTCCAAACCAGATTAATAATATTCCAACTGAAAGTCCAATCGTTTCATTGATTGGTGTCAGAAGATTTGATAGGATGGATTTTTTGAAAATTAAATTAAAATATTTTTTATTTTCAGTTTTAAATTTCTTGTTTTCAGAATCTTCTAAGTTAAAAATTTTAATAATTTTAATATTACTAAGAGCCTCTTTAATAATATTTAGTATTCCAGCACTTTGAATACTATTTCGTTTAGATTTTCTCCTAATACTTTGTCCAATTTGATAACTGAAAAAACCAGAAATGGGTATAATAATTATCACTAGAATAGAAAATCTTACATCAATAATAAATAGTAAAATTAAAAAAGAAGCAATACTTATCGGCTCAACAATTAATTTTTGTAGACTCTGTGAAAATGCAACTCTCATACCTGATATATCTCTTATTAATATTGAACTCAATTCAGAAGTTTTGGTATTATTAAAGAATGAAAGTGATAACTTGCTAATATGCTTAAATAGCAATACTCGAATATCAGTAATAACATTATTTTGGACATACGACATAATAAGATTACTTGTATAAAATAAAATATTTTTAGAAATGAAAATGATTGTTAATAATATACAGAGCATTTTCAACTGATCAATTTGCTGGCCTCTACCAATTAGATTTTGAATAAAAAAATTAAGATGTTCATTTAAAGTGGTAGGGTTGACTATTGATAGTGAATTACCACCCATTACATTTGCAAGCATTGTTCCTATCAACCATATAGACATAGAATTTAATAGAACATAAATTATAGATGCGATAACTGATAAAATCATTATAGCTCTATAGGATTTTGTGAATTGTAATATTCTTATAAATGTTTTCATAAAAATGTTAAGTATTTTATTTTTATAAAATCTTTGCAACCTTATATAATAATTATATGACTGAATATATGAATATTAAAAATAATATTCTCAATTTCATCGATATAATTTTTCCAAAATAATTAGATAGTATTTAAATATAGAACACTAACTTTTATCTATTTTTAAATAAAAAATAATTGAAGATATCATTAGATTTAATAGAACTTAAAAATTTATGAAAATTTTACATTTATGAATAATGAATCAATACTAGTTATAGGAAATGGAGAATCAATTCTTAAAAAAAGACTTCAAAGAAAGATTGATAGCTTTGACAAAGTCTTGCGAATTAATAATTATATAATTAATAATTTTGAATTATTTGTTGGTACAAAAACTGATATCTGGTTTAATGGTGCAAATAGCAAATTAGTATCACCAAGAATAATACCAAAGCAAGTTATCGTTGCTCCACCATCTGAAATTATAATTAAGCATCAGGAAAATTTAAAGTATTATATCGCGCGTAGAGTAGGCCAAGATTATAATAATCTTACGTTATTAACATTAGAAGAAATTAGAAGATATGAAGCAGAAGTAGGCTCCAAAAGGCTCACAACAGGACTTTATGCTATAAAATGGGCATTAAATAACTTTAAAAAAGTGTATATACATGGATTTGATTTTTTTATAAATTCTAAAGCACATTACTATGATTCAAAATTAATGAACTTTGTGAATAATAAAATTTTAAATAAAGGTCATAAGCATAACAATGAGCACGAACGTGACTATGTAGAAAAATTAATAACTGATAAGGAAATCATACTATTAGATGATAAAGAATAAAAAAATATACGCCATTATACCAGCACGAGGTGGTAGTAAGGGAATACCAAAAAAAAATATAATAGATTTTGATGGATATCCTTTGATTTACCATAGTATAAATTTTGCTAAACAATCAAAATTAGTTGATGAAGTTATAGTTAGCACTGATTCTCATGAGATTAAAAAAATTGCTGAAGAATACAATAGTAGTACTGTAGATAGGCCAGAAAATATATCAAGAGATGATTCATCTACAGAATTAGCAATAAAACATATAATTAATGAGTTTAATATTCATTCAGATTCAATAATTGTATTACTACAACCTACTAGCCCAATAAGACCTATCGGGGTTCTAGATAAAATGTTAGTTGATTTCATAAATGAAAATTTCGATTCTATGGTATCAATAAGTCCATGCCATCCCCTGAACTGGAAATTAAAATCTGATGAATTAATATGTCAATATGATTATAAAAATAGACCTATGAGGCAGCAATTTAAAAAAGATGATTTCATTTATGATGAAAATGGATCTGTATATATTTTTAATCCTAAATTGATTATTAGAAACAATAACAGATTGGGAGGGAAAATAGGTTATGAAATTTTCCCAGAAGAATATGGGCGTCAAATAGATACATTTCTTGATTTAGAAATTTTAAGAGCTACTGCTAAATATTTAAATAAAAAGGAGAGTAATGTCTAAACAAGTTTTTATTGATAAAGCCAATAATATAAAGTTAATTGCAACAGATATTGATGGAGTATGGACAGATGCAAGAATGTATTATACTGAAAATGGAGAATACATGAAATCATTTTCAACCTATGATGGTATGGCAACCGGATTAATTAAAGAACGTAATATAGAAATAGCTATTCTAACTAGTGAGAATTCTAAAATTGTAACTGCTAGAGCAAAAAAATTAGGTATTAAATTTGTTTATATTGACGAAAAAGAAAAACTATTACGGATAAAATATCTCTGCAATAGACTTAATATTAATTTAGATCAAGTGGCATACATAGGAGATGATATAAATGATTTAGAAGTTTTAAAGGAAGTCGGTATTAGCGCAATGCCTTGCAGTAGCCCTATTTTAGATAAATTTAATCCTGATTACATCACTAAAAGAAAGGGCGGGAATGGATCATTTAGGGAATTTGCTGACTTAATTCTTCAATATAGAAAATGATAATTCATTTAGCATATATAATGCTATCTCCATTTCTATGGTTAGCTGTTTATATAGCATCTTTTTTAAATAAAAAAATAAGATTAAGAATGAACTCTTATAAATTTTTATTAAAAGATTCAATTGTAAAAGCAAAACAAACTAATAAGGAAATATTAGTTTTTCATGCAGCATCTAATGGTGAACTTGAGCAAATTAAACCTATTTTTAGACTAATAGATAGAAATAAATATTTTGTAATGCTTACTATATCATCACCCTCATCATACAATCATATACCCTTAAATCAGTTAGATACATTCTCATATCAAGCATTTGATTTTCCTTGGACAGTATATAATTTTTTTAAAAAAATAAAGCCACATAAATATATTATTACCAGACATGATATATGGCCAAATCACTTATTTTTTTCTAACTGGTTTTGTAAAGATGTATATTTAATAAATGCAAATTTGCCAGAGAAATCAAAGCGACTATTCCCTATTATAAAATCTTTTTATAAATATATATTTAGTTTTTTTACTCGTATTTATACTGTATCGGAATCAATGAAAACTAAATTAACTAATATAATTAATGATGATAAAATTAATGTTATAGGAGATACAAGGATTGATCAGATAGAATATAGATATGAAAATAAAAAAATAAAACTACCCTTATTCGAAAATTCTAAGAATATACTATTTGGTAGTATTGATGAATATGATATTAAAATAATATTTGACTATTTAAAAATTAGAAAAAATAATTCTAAGTTAATATTTGTCCCTCATGAACCAGACGAAAAATTAATTATAAATATTGAAAAAAAATTAAAGGAACTATCTATAGACAGTATTCGTTTTAGTAATATGACTGATAATTTGAATCAAGATAATTTAGATGCAATAATTATTGATAAAGTAGGGATATTAGCAGATGCATACCAATTTAGTTCCATTTCCTACATTGGCTGTGGATTTGGAAAGGGAGTACACAATGTGATGGAGCCGGCAATATATGGAAATCTCATATGTTTTGGGCCTAATTACCAAATTTTAGAAGAAGCAATAGAATTAGTAAATGAAAAATTGGCTATATCAATTAATAATTCCAATGAATTAACTAAGGTATTAGATTTAATATCTGATATGGATACTCTAGAAAAATACAAAAATGGTTTAAAAAAATTCATAAGCAAGAAGCAAAATATTTCAAGTCAAATTTTAAGAGATATGCTTTGAAATCCTACATTACTATATTATTCTCCTGCTTTACAATTTTATTATCTGATGATCTAATAAATACTAAACTAAATTATACTGTTTATTTTAGAGGAATGGAAGCTGGTGAAGCTTATCTTAAAATCCAAAATGATACTCTAAACAATAATAACGTGTTAAGATTAGATAGTAAATTAAAAACAAATAAATTTGTTGATCTTATTTATAAAATAAGGGATGATATTACAATTTATTTAGATTCAAAAGATCTTTCGTTATTAAAAGTGATAAATAAAATAAATGAAGGATCATATCGAAAGAAACACAACGCAACATATAATAAAAAATTGAAACAGATAATTAACAAATCGAAATCTATTAACATAGACATTCCTTACTCTCCTCTATCAATTATTTATGAATTAAGAAAAAGAATGCTGATGCTAAATGATGTATACGACTATAATATCTATAGCATAGGCAAAATAAATAATATTAAGATGAAAGTCTTAAAGAATGATTATGTTAAAACATCATTGGGTAATTTCGAATCAATTGTTGTTAGTCCTATATCTAATACTCAAAAACCTTTAATTAAAAATAATGGTGATATGAAAATTTGGTATACTAATGATGAAAATAGATACCCTGTAAAAATTGAAATAAAAATTAATTATGGAAAATTAATTCTACTTTTAAATAATATAGAATAATGAACTTCTTGATAATTATTAATCCTAATAGTGGAAAAAGAAAGTCTGTTAGTGTATTTAAAAATATTTTAAAGCCATCTTTAGAACTTAACTCTATCAACTATAAAACTAAAACAACAACATATTCTGGACATGCAGAGCAAATTATTGAATCAATTGATTTATTAAACTTTGATGCTATATTAGTTTTAGGTGGCGATGGAACGATGCATGAAGTAATTAATGGACTTTTAAAAAGAGAGGATGGAATAAGCCCACCTATAGGAAATATTCCAACTGGAAGTGGAAATTCTTTACTCTTTGATCTTGGAAAATTTGATATTAAAGATACAATTAATATTATTTTAAAAAATAAAATTAGAAAAATAGATATCTTAGAATTATCAACATTTAATAAAAAAATATACTCAATGAATCTAATTGGATGGGGAATGGGAAATGATATAGGACTCAGAGCAGAAAAGATGAGGTGGTTAGGTCCAATGAGATACAATGTTGCAAGTTTAATAGAAATTCTAAAGTACAAAGGAAGACAAGCTACTATTAAAATAGATGGCATCAAATATGATGATAGTTATGCACTGATAACTATATGCAATACAATTCATGTTGGAAAAGGAATGAAAATGGCTCCTAATGCATCTCTTAACGATAAAAAAATGGACATCATTATGATCAAGGATAATTTTAGTAAATTTGAACTTCTTAAATTATTTCCACAATTATTTTCAGGTAATCATATAAAAAATAAAAAAGTAACTTATGTTCAAGCGGAAACATTTTCTTTGAAAACTTTGAAAAATGATATTTTGAATATTGATGGAGAAGTAAAAGGTGAAACTCCAATTAATATAAAAGTTATACCTGAATGTATAAAATTACTTAATTAGATTTTTTTCTTGATACTGAAATTCTATTTTTAGCTCTTTTTATGGCTTTAAAAGCCCTGTTCATATCATTTGACTTATCATCCAAATAATGTTGGGCTTTATCTAATGACTTTTCTGCTCTATTTAAATCTATTTTACTAGCTTCTTCAGCCGATTCTAAAACTAAAGTTACTTTATTATCAATTATATCAGCAAAGCCTCCACTAGTTGCAAAGTGAATAGATTTGTTATCAGTAGATATTTTAATCTCACCAATATCAAGGGCAATTATAGATTCTATATGCCCAGGCAATACACCAAATAAACCTTCAGTTGATGGTGCTCTTAGATAGTCTACTTCAGAAAATTCTAAAGTTGAGATAGGGGTAATTATATTTATTTCTAGTTTATCACTCATTATTTTTTAGCTTTATCTACAACTTCATTTATAGATCCGACATAAGCAAATGAATTCTCTGAATACTCATCCATTTCACCGCTTACAATTGCCTCAAAACTTGATATTGTATCTTCAAGTGATACGTACTTACCCTCAACTCCTGTGAACTGCTCAGCAACGAAGAAAGGTTGAGACATAAACTTTTGTAATTTTCTTGCTCTTCCTACAACTAATTTATCATCATCTGAAAGCTCATCCATACCCAAAATATTAATAATATCTTGTAAGTCTTTATATTTTTGAAGAATTTGCTGAACATTTCTTGCAACATTATAATGTCGGTCACCTATAACCCTTGGGTCTAAGATTCTTGAAGATGATTGTAATGGATCAATAGCTGGATATATTCCGAGCTCAGAAATTTTTCTATCTAATACTGTCGTTGCATCTAAGTGTGCAAAAGTATTAGCTGGAGCTGGATCAGTCAAGTCATCAGCTGGAACATAAACAGCCTGCACCGAGGTCACAGAACCTTTTTTAGTAGATGTAATTCTCTCTTGAAGCTCTCCCATCTCTGTACCCAAAGTAGGTTGATAACCTGCAGCTGAAGGCATCCTTCCTAATAAAGCGGATACTTCTGAACCAGCCTGCGTAAATCTAAAGATATTATCAACAAACAATAGTACATCTTTTCCTTGTTCATCTCTAAAATATTCTGCCATAGTAAGTGCGCTTAGAGCAACTCTAAGTCTTGCGCCTGGAGGTTCATTCATTTGTCCAAAAACCATTGCTGTTTTATCAATAACACCAGACTCAATCATTTCTCCATAGAGATCGTTTCCTTCTCTAGTTCTCTCTCCCACACCAGCAAATATTGAATAGCCTCCATGCTCAGTTGCTATATTTCTAATTAACTCTTGTATCAGTACAGTTTTACCAACACCTGCACCACCAAAAAGTCCAGTCTTACCACCTTTTGTATATGGCTCCATTAAATCAATAACTTTAATACCAGTTTCTAAAATTTCTGAACTTGTTGTTAATTCATCAAACTTAGGGGCTGATCTATGAATTGGAAGTCTAACATCAGATTTCACATCTTCTTTTTCATCGATTGTATTACCAAGTAAATCAAACATCCGACCTAATACTCCATCTCCAACTGGAACAGAAATTGGAGCGCCTGTATCCACTGCCTTAGTTCCTCTTTGTAAGCCATCAGTAGAGTCCATTGCAACTGCTCTTACCATTGAATCGCCTAAATGCTGAGCAACTTCAACTACTAATTTTTCATTATTACCTTGATCTACCTCTACTGCATTATATATCTCAGGTAAAGCACCATCACTAAATTCTATATCAACTACAGCTCCCATAATAGATGAAATTTTTCCTTGCTTACTCATATCTCTCCTTTATTATCCTTCTAGAGCATTAGCACCGCTAACAATTTCGATTATCTCTGTTGTTATTGCTGCCTGCCTTGCTTTATTATATTCTATACTCAAATCTGATATCATTTCACCAGCATTTTCTGTTGCATTCTCCATAGCTACCATCCTTGCTGCTTGTTCGGATGCATTTGACTCTAACAAGAACTGCCATAGCTGTACATTTAAATGTTTTGGAATTAAAGTTTTTACAACATTTTCTTTACTAGGCTCATAGAGTAAATCACATGAATCTTTTTCAGATACATCATATGTTATAGGTAGAAATGATTTACAAATTATTTTCTGAGAAGCGACATTAACAAATTCGTTATATATAACTTCAACAGAGTCAACTTCACCACTTAAATATTTTTCAATAATAATATCGCCAATTGATAATGCATCACTAATACTTAATGTATTCCAAAAATCCCTGTAGTTTTTGATAATATTAAAGTCTCTTCTTTTAAAATAATCATGAGATTTTTTACCAATACAAATAATAAGACAATTCTCTGACCCAAATTCTGCAACTTTTTGTTCTGTCTTTTTGATTATATTTGCATTGAAAGCGCCAGCCATTCCTCTATCTGCTGAAACCACTAAAAATAATTTTTTCTTGATGTCTCTTGAATCTAAAATTGGTAATAAAGATCTATCTATATCTGGAATAAGATGATGTATCATTTCTTCAATAGCATTAGTGTAGGGCCTTGCTTTTTCCATATCTTCCTGAGATTTTCTAAGCTTTGCCGCTGCAACCATTTTCATTGCATTGGTTACCTGCTGTATACTTTTAACAGATTTTATTTTATTTCTTAGATCTTTTAAACTAGCCAATTTTTAAAATCCTTTTACAAAATCAGTTATTTTAGTTTTTAAAGTTTCTTCAGTACTATCATCTAATTGACCTGATGATTTTATCGTATTTAGTAGATCTCCACATGAAGCATCCAAGAAATCATAAAACTTTTCTTCAAACTCACTTAATCTACTTTTTTCTACATCATCTAAATATCCTCTGGTTCCTGCATAAATTAATGCTACTTGCTTTTCAGTGGAAACTGGTGAATATTGTTTTTGTTTTAATAATTCCATTAAAGCTGAACCACGATTAAGTTGTTTTTGTGTTTCCTTGTCCAAATCAGAACCAAATTTCGCAAAAGCTTCTAACTCCCTAAATTGCGCAAGATCTAATTTTAGTGTACCAGCTACTTTTTTCATGGCTTTAATCTGGGCAGCACCTCCAACTCTTGAAACTGATAATCCAACATCTACAGCAGGTCTTTGACCAGAATTAAATAAATTTGACTCTAAATATATTTGACCATCAGTTATTGAAATAACATTTGTTGGGATATATGCAGAAACATCACCTTCTTGAGTTTCAATGATTGGTAGTGCAGTCAGTGAGCCTGATCCTAATTTTTCATTTAGCTTTGCTGATCTTTCTAATAACCTACTGTGTAGATAAAACACATCTCCGGGATACGCTTCACGACCAGGAGGACGCCTTAGAAGTAATGACATTTGTCTGTAAGCTGATGCATGCTTAGATAAATCATCATATACTACAAGAGCATGCATACCATTATCTCTATAATACTCACCTAATGTTGCTCCAGTATAAGGTGCCAAGAATAATAATGGCGCAGGTTCCATCGCACTTGCTGTTACCACTGTAGTGTATTCCATAGCCCCTGCATTTTCTAATTCTGCAACAACTTTTGCAACTGTAGATTCTTTTTGACCAATAGCGACATAAATACAATGAACTGGAGAGTCTGAACTATGAGTATCTTTTTGATTAATTATAGTATCAATTGCAACTGCAGTTTTACCTGTTTGTCTATCTCCAATAATTAATTCTCTTTGTCCACGACCGATTGGAACCATCGCATCAACTGATTTTAATCCAGTTTGAAGTGGCTCTTGTACTGGGTATCTTGATAGAACACCTGTAGCTTTTCTTTCAACAGGTAAAAATTCTTTTGCATCAATTGGACCTTTGCCATCTACAGGTTGTCCTAAAGGATTAATAACTCTGCCTAAAAATTCTTTTCCGACTCCAACTTGAACCACTTTACCAGTTCTTTTTACAATATCTCCCTCTTTAACCAACTTACTATCACCAAATAGTACCGCACCCACACTATTTTCTTCTAAATTCATCGCCATTCCAAAAACATTATTTGGGAATTCTAACAATTCTGATGATAGAACATTTTCTAAACCTTGAATTCTTGAAACACCATCACCAACGTAAATGACTTCACCAACTTCAGATACATCTAAATCGATATTTAAATCGTTAAGCTGTTCTTTTAATAATGATGCAATTTCTTCAGTTCTTATATCTTCCATAACTACCCCTTTAAATACCTAATAAAGATTGTTTGATTTTCCTTAGTTTCGTTGAAACTGATCCGTCTATTATTTTATTTCCAATTCGCACCTTAATTCCACCCATGATTGAAGAGTCAACGCTAAATTTTACATCTGAAGTATTATCAAGTTTGAATTTATTCTTAAGTTCATTTAATATTTCAGATTGATCTTCAGTAGAATATTCTTTATGCGAGGTTATTTTTATCTTTTTTATTTTACTACCTGATTCCATCAAAATCACTATCTTATTTAAAATGTCACTAAACATTGAAAAGTCATTGTTCCTAATAAGTAACAAAATAAACTCCATTGTAATACCATTATAAAATTTGCTAAATATGTTATTTATAGATTTAAGTTTATCTTCCATAGAAACTTTCTTCGAAGACAATAAATATCTTAAATCAGGAAATTCCTTTAACATAGCTTTAAAAGATATTAGCCCATCAACAGAGTCACCAATATTACTAGAGTTGGTGACCTTAATTAACGAATAAGCATATTTATTGATTTTTCTGGTATCTTGCAATTAATTTGCCTCGTTTATAGTTGATTTAGCTAAGTCCCTATTGGCATTATCATCTAAATTCTTATCTAATACCTTTGAAGCTGCTTTTATAGCCAAATCAACAGAAATTGATTTTAACTCGTCAACAGCTTTTGCTTTAGCTGATTCAATTTGTTTATTTGACTTTTCAATTAATTCATCTGCTTTCTCTTGGGCTTTTCTTTCAATTTCAGTTCTGAGATTATCTCCGGCCTCTTTACTTTTAGCTACTATATCCTGAGCTTCAGCTTGTGCTTTTTTGATCATCTCATCATATTCATTAGAAACTTTTTCAGCCTCTTCTCTAGCTTTATCAGCTGAAGAAAGAGCGTCGTTGATTCTTTGCTCTCTTGCATCTAAAGCATCCATTAAGGGCTTCCAAGCTGCAACTTTTAGTATTATTAATACTATAAAGAATGTGATAAGAGTCCACATAAATAATCCAGGATCAGGTATCAACCAGGCTTCAATCCATGTAACTTCTTTGCCCCCACTACTTGGACCAGCAGAGAATGCGCAACCAATCAAGACTAGTGCGATTAATCTATTCATAATAACCTTTTAGTTATAATTTAATTAAGCTACAACAGCTAGTATACAAACAACCAATGCAATAATTGCAACACCTTCAAGAAGGAATAAAGGAAGGTTTACAGTTCCTTTAATATCATTTGTAGCTTCTGGCTGTCTTGCAATAGCTTGAGCAGCTGAAGAAAATATATTTCCAATACCAATACCAGCTCCAATTACAGCAAAAGCAGCTCCAATTGCAGCAAGACCTTTATATGTATTGTCCGCTCCAAAAGCTGATGATACCATAACACAACAAACCATTAAGAACATTCTTCTATTACTCATTTACTTACTCCTTTGTTAATTTAATGAAAACTTCAATTTTAGTGGTCTGCATGAATTGCCATCCCAATAAATACTGCTGATAACAATGAAAACACATACGCTTGCACTAAACAAACTATAAATTCTAGAAAATATATTGCTGTATTTAAAATAACAGATACAACACCAACTGATATACCAACTCCAATAGATGCTCCTGATTGATAAATTATCATAGGTATACCAAAAATCGCAACCATACCAATGTGACCTGCTGTCATATTAGCACCCAAACGCAAGATTAATGCTAATGGCTTGATAAACATTCCAGCTATTTCAATTGGAATTAAAATAATTAAAACAGGTGCAGGAACACCACCCGGAATCATATTTTTCCAATGTCCAATAAACCCATGCTTCATAGTTCCAGCTATAATTATTGAAAAAAATGTAATTACTGATAATGCAGCAGTTACTGTGAAATTGCCTGTTATTGTTGAGCTCCCAGAAACTGGGGCAAATTTATTTGAAGTGCCATCATAAACAGGGAGTATAGTTTGAATTTTTTCAAAAAAAGGAATTAACCCAATGTAATTACTTATTAATATGAATATAAAAAAAGTTGCAATAAGAGGTGTCCAGGTCCTGTAGCCCTTACTCCCTATGTTTGGTAATACTATATCAGTTTTAACAAATTCTAATAAAATTTCATATAGATGTGCTATACCTTTGGGCTTGGCATTTATATTTTTTCTATAGGCTCTAGTCGCGTACAAAGTTAAAGCTATAGTTATTGACGCAACAATCCAAAGCATCAATACATGTTTAGTAATAGATAAATCAACTCCAAACATATTAAGAGGAATCCATACATCATCCCTCCAATTTGTAACGTGGTGCAATATTGTTCCACCGTCAAATTGTGCTGAATTAGCCATTAAAATCTTTCATATTAATTTTTTTTTGTATAACCACTGCTTCTAAAAAATGAAATACTATAAATATCATCAATGATGATAGTATGAATTTGGAGCTATTTGTTGGAGAAAAAAAACAAAAAAAATAGGTAATTGAAGATACTGCTAAAACTTTTTGAATAAAATATGTTATTTGAGCTTTAATAAATTGATTGCTCTCGACTAATTTTTTATTATAAATGATATATAAATAGGTTAAAATAAAAATAATTAAAAGTATGAAGATTATAAAGTAAATCACTTGCTATCTATCATTTTCCAAATTTGATACAAAGATGCAGTTGCCCCAAATATGAGTCCGAATACTAGAAATATTGGATTTGAATCAAATCTATTATCAATTAAATCTCCTATCCATCCAAATAACGCCAAAGATCCCGCTATTTGAAATCCAATAGAAGACAACCTAAGCCAATTAGACTTTTGTCCCTTCATTAAGATTTGCAACCTTTGAATTTTGTAGTTTTTCTTCTGATTCGGAATTCATTTTACATAATCCATTAAATTTGGCACCTTCTTCAATTACAATGATGGATGCGAGTAAATCTCCACTTAAAGAAGCTGTAGAGGATAAACTTACTTTATTTTTAGCCTCTAGATTTCCCTCAATTTTTCCACTAATATCTGCAAATTTAGTAACTATCGATCCATTAACAGTAGAACCTTTCATTGTAGTGACAAGTCCATCGCAATTAATGCTACCTTCAACATGGCCATATATCAAAAGATCACCCTTGATATTTATATCACCATTTATTTCCAAGTCAGGGCCTATAATAGAACTCATTGAATTACTGCTCTGTTGAAACATCTAATTCTCCATATTTTTTTATTACATTTCTAGGGTCTATAATAGTATCATTATGCCAAATTTCAAAGTGAAGATGTGGACCAGATTTAATTTCTCCTGTTTCTCCAAGCGTTGCTATATAATCTCCTTGTAATACAATATCACGCACATTAACTAAAAGTGAATCACAATGGCTATATACAGTAAAATAATTGAATGGATGAGAAATAATTATTGTATTGCCAGACTCTTGATTGTAGCCTGAGAAAACAACCATTCCATCTTGAGCAGACTTAATTAAATCACCCTTTTTAGATACAATGTCAACCCCATGATGTTTTTTATCTAAATCAATACCTTCAGTTGAATATCCTTCAACAGGAGCAATCATCATAGTAGATGGCCCATCATTTAAAACTAAATTCTTTATTTGTCGTATGTTGAAAGAATCAGAATAATTTGAAAATGATTGGTCAAAAATGATATCAACTACATTGGATTGGAATTCTTTCAAAGATTGATGCTGAATTATTTTTTTACTTGGAAAGAAATAGGATGAGAATCCATAATAGGAAAAACAAAGTGTAACTAAAAATAAAGCAGCAAAAAAAATCATAGAAACCTGAGATAATCTAATAGATTTATTTAAATGATTTGAATCGGATGCAATTAGGAGTGTATAATACTTTTTTATCAATGGATTATTTATTCAATAAATCTAAAATACGTTCTAAGTCATCTTTAGTATAAAATTCAAAAACCACCTTGCCTTTACCCTTGTTATTAGATGATATAGAGACCTTTGTACCAAACTTATGAATCAATTTACTCTCTAATTCATTAAGAAGTTGAGATTTTAATGATTTTCTATTTGATTTAGACTTAGGCGCATTAGAATTAATTTTTGATATTATTTCTTCAGTGTTTCTTACACTTAACTTATTTTTGATTATTCGATTAGCAATTGCTAGCATTTGAGTTTTGCTTTTTAAGCCCAATAAAGATACCGCATGCCCCATTGAGAGTTTATTATTTTTAATATCTTCTTTAATTGAACTAGGTAGTTTTAATAATCTTAATGAATTAGCAATTAATGATCGACTCTTACCAACTTTTTTGGAAATTTCTTTCTGAGATAAATTATATTTACTTTTTAGGCTTGCGTATGCCTCAGATTCTTCAATAGGATTCAAATCATCTCTCTGGATGTTTTCAATCAACGCAAACTCCATAATTTCTGATTCATCTTCAACAGATAAGATATAGGCAGGAATTGATTTTAAACCTATTGATTTTGATGCTCTATACCTTCGTTCTCCTGCGATAATTTCATAATTTCCGTTTTTCAATTCTCTAACTGCAATAGGCTGCAATATTCCTTTTTCTTTAATAGATAAAACTAATTCTTCCATTTTAGAATCATTGAAATCTTTTCTAGGCTGATGTGGATTTGCTTGAATTTTATTTATTGGTATAGCATCATTTATATAATTACTATCTTTCTCCGTTGAATATTGGGAGATTAATGCCTCTAAGCCTTTTCCTAGGTTCGCTTTTTTACTCATTATTTTTAAGGAACTCCATTGCCAAATTCATATAATCATTTGCACCCATACTTGATGCATCATAAAGAAGAATCGGTTGGCCGTGACTCGGTGCTTCGCCCAACCTAACATTTCGATGAATTTTTGTTTTATAAACTTTATCTTTAAAGTATTCTTTTAATTCTTTGACAACTTCCTTAGATAAATTTAACCTATTGTCAAACATTGTAGCCAATATACCCTCAATTTTTAAATTTTTATTGAGTTTTTTCTGCACTAGTCTAATAGTATTTAAAAGTTGTGATAGTCCCTCTAGAGCATAATATTCACATTGTATAGGAATAATTAAAGAATTAGCTGCAGTTAAAACATTAATAGTAAGAAGTCCTAATGAAGGAGGACTATCAATAATAATATATTTATATTTCTTTTGAATTTCGTTACTTAATAATTGATCTTTAAGCATTCTTTCTCTGGTAAGCATACCAACTAATTCAACTTCAGCGCCAACTAATTGTGAACTTGCAGGAAGAATATCTAAATAATCTAAATTTGTCTTCAAAATACACTGGCTAATATCCTTTTTCCCAATGACAACATCATAAACAGATTTTTTGTAAGACCCTATTTCGATTCCAAGGCCAGATGTGCAATTTGCCTGTGGGTCCATATCAACGACAAGAGTAGGAATTTCAGAAGCTGCAAAAAAAGCAGAAAGATTAACAGCTGTAGTTGTTTTTCCTACTCCACCTTTCTGATTTATAATTGCTACTATTTTTGATTTATTTTTTTTAGCCATATGAAGTTTTATAATAGTAATTAATTTTATATATAAAAAATAATTAAAAAATAATCTTTTTTAGAGACTTTTATATATATATTTGAAGATAAAATCAATTTAATAAATCATAGCAAGGATATTTCGATGGATATTAAATCAAAAATAAATAAAGTTACTTGTACTTTTCTAGACCCAGAGCTAGAAAATGAATATAAAAAGTCTGAATGGACTAGAGAAAAATCAAAAATTACATACATAATGATAGCCCTTACATTTTTAGCTACGATAGGACTAATTCTTGAATTTGGCACCCAAGCTAGATGGGAATCTATGGGAATTGAATATACATCAACAATTGCACTTATGGGCAACTGGTTGACTTTTTCACACTTTGTACATATAAGCTTATATATTTTTGTTCTATTTTCTGGCGATGAATTTAAGTTCAAATATGCAGATAAAATTGCCTCTTTAACTCTATCAAATATTTTTATTTTTGTTAGTCTAAGAGCTCTTTTCTCACCAGCTGAGAGATATTTACCTGAAAGTATGAATCTTTATTTCTACCCTGTTTATCCCTTGTTTACGGTAGTGCTAATATGCGCTGTGATGAAATTTAAATTTAATCATTTACTAATTATCATATGTTGTATATTTTTTCCA
>CEUH01147833.1_pt1 | contig 20500 bp, 20 predicted proteins | sample 356461 | NCBI WGS metagenome assembly CEUH01 (sample SAMEA2623275, study PRJEB7988) | marine metagenome | isolation source: saline water (ENVO:00002010), including
AAAAAACAGAAAAATTAGTCATATTGAAATAAGCGCAACAATAAAACTTCCTCTTTTGCGTATATTTACTACCGATTTTATAGAACTATGAAGAAACTATTTTTATCCATTATTTTGGTTTCCTTTTATTTAAATACTTTTGCTCAACCAACAGGCGGTAGCGGAGTTACCGATGAGGATTTACAATTGAATACAATCACTACTGCATTGCCCTTCATGTCTATTACACCTGATTCAAGAGCCGGTGGTATGGGAGATGCGGGAACGGCATTGAGCCCTAGCGCTTCATCTGTCTACTGGAACACCTCAATTTTAAGTTTTTCTGACCAAACCTCTGAGGTTAGCTTATCTTACACGCCGTGGTTGCGTCAGTTGACCAACGATATTCATCTATCATATTTATCTGGATTCTATAAGATCAATTCATCTCATACTATTGGTGGTGCCTTGCGCTATTTTAGCTTAGGAGAGATCACTTTTACGGATGCTTCCGGTAACGTAATTCGTGACGACAAGCCTAATGAGTTTGAAATTACAGGTGCCTATGCTTTTCGACTTTCAAATAAATTAAGTCTTGGAATTAATGGGAAGTTTGCCTACTCCAATCTTACTGGTGGACTTACTGTTCAGGGTGTGAACACCAAGCCGGGTATTGTGGGAGCTGCTGACTTGTCTTTCAGTTATTTCAATGATGATGCTAAATTAGGGAACCTGGACGGGGTATATACCTTCGCGACGACCATTAATAATATCGGGAATAAAGTGTCCTATTCCGAGTTGGCAACGAGAGATTTCATTCCTATGAATCTCAAGATTGGAAATAGTTTCTTAGCAAATTTTGATGCCTACAATAAAGTCACATTTTCTTTAGATTTTCAAAAGCTATTGGTTCCTACGCCTCCGAGCTACTATTTTGATGGACAAGATTATATCATGACATCTGGACGTAATCCTGATGTGGGTGTAATTAACGGAATGATTCAATCTTTCTACGATGCTCCGGGTAATGTTGTTGTTGATGATGATGATGTGCCTGTGGCTGATGCTGACGGAAACTATGAAGTAGTTAAAGGTACAAGGTTTAGGGAAGAACTGTCTGAAATAAATATAGCATTCGGAACAGAATGGTGGTATAATGATGTTTTTGCAGTTCGTGGTGGTGTTTTCTTTGAAAGTAAAAATAAAGGAAATCGTCAATTCATGAATCTTGGAGCAAGTCTGAAGTACAATATGTTTGCGATTGATTTTTCATATCTAGCCTCTTTAAATGGTCGTCAAAGTCCATTGGCGAATACATTACGATTTACGGTGCGATTGTATCTTGATCAAGCAGGAGCAACATCAGAGTAATTACATTTTTCTTTTAAAATTTTCTATCTTACAGTGTTCATAAATTGTTAGTTTTGCCTAGCGCACTTTATATATATTTGTAACATGAAATTTAATCCTGAATATTCTACCAAAGAGACTTTGTTGGCATTATACCAAAAGCCGCTATTGGAGCTTGTTTTTGAAGCTGCAACCATTCACCGTAAATATCACAACCCACGAGAAGTTCAAATGTCATCCTTGCTGAGTATTAAAACGGGTGGTTGTCCTGAGGACTGTGGCTATTGTCCTCAAGCTGCTCGATACCATACTGATGTTAATGCAGAAGGAATTATGAAGGTAGAGGATGTATTGGAGCAGGCGAAAAATGCAAAAATAAATGGGTCTTCAAGACTTTGCATGGGTGCAGCTTGGCGAGAGGTAAAAGACAATCGTGACTTCGATAAAGTTGTTGAGATGGTACAGGGGGTAAATGATATGGGTATGGAGGTTTGCTGCACACTCGGAATGATGAACGAAAATCAAGCAAAAAGACTTAAGAATGCTGGTTTATTTGCCTACAATCATAATTTAGATAGCTCAAAAGAATTTTATTCTGATGTGATTTCTACGCGCGAATATGATCAACGATTGGATACAATTGAAAATGCAAGAAAAGCTGGCATTTCTGTATGTTCAGGCGGAATTATAGGTATGGGTGAGACCGAAGAGGACCGAATGGGGCTTTTAATGAGTTATATGGAGATGGAGAATCCTCCTGAATCTATTCCAATCAATGCATTAGTTGCTGTAGAAGGTACACCTTTAGAGGAACAGAAACCTATTGAACAGTGGGAGCTCATTCGAATGGTTGCGACTACCAGAATCGCATTTCCCGAATCCGTTGTTCGTCTTTCGGCGGGAAGAACTAAGATGTCAATGGAAGCCCAAGCACTATGTTTTATGGCAGGTGCGGGTTCTATTTTTGCAGGAGATAAATTATTGACAACACCAAATCCTGAATTTAATGAAGACCAAGAGATGTTCTCAATTCTTGGTTTGGTGGCAAAAGAATCATTTGCTGATGGAGAGCAACCTGTATCAAAACCCGATCCAATTCTGATTGAAAAGAAACGAATAGCTGCAGAAAGAGAGGCTGCATATGCTGAAGCCAAGTTAAAAAAATCAAGTAAAGCTTTTAGGCCGCGAATGGTGACTCAAGTTGAAACTTTAGAATGAATGACAGACTGTTAGATAAGCTTCTTAAGCGTAAGGAATCAGGAACCTTCAGAGCACTTAAAATACCTGATCGAGGGATTGATTTTTTTTCTAATGATTATTTAGGACTTTCAAAAGAAGATTTAAGTTATGCTGAGTATTCGTTTAATGGTTCAACAGGTTCTCGATTGCTCTCCGGAAATAGTAAGGTTGCAGAAGAATGTGAATCAATATTAGCCAATCATTTTGATGCAGAATCGGCATTGGTTTATGGCTCCGGATACGTTGCTAATTTAGGTCTTCTATCTGCAGTATTACAGCGCGGTGACGTGGTATTTTATGATCAATACGTGCATGCTAGCTCACGAGATGGTATCCGATTAGCCTTAGCAGATTCAGTTTCATTTAAACACAATGATGTTTTAGATCTTTCAAATAAACTTTCTCAAAGTACATCACAAAATAATTATGTAATTATTGAATCTTTATATTCTATGGATGGTGATTTGGCGCCTTTAGCTAAGATTGCCTCAGTATGTGCTGAGTACAAAGCATATTTGATCGTTGATGAAGCACATGCTTGTGGTGTGTATGGAGATATGGGAAAGGGCTTGTGTTATCAAAGTAAAATTTTACCGCAAATTTTTGCACGAATAATTACCTTTGGCAAGGCTTATGGCTCTCATGGAGCGGTGGTTTTAGGTACTGAATCTTTAAGAGATTATTTAGTAAATTTCTCTAGATCTTTTATTTATTCAACTGCATTACCACCCTCTAATTATAGAGCTATTACCCAGCTCGTGAAAAAAACAGGATTAGATGCTTTGCGTTCTAAATTACAGAGTAATATATCTTATTTCAGAGGCTTATGCCATTTACTACCTTTCTTATCTGATGTAACTTCACCAATTCAGATTTTAGAATATGTAAATCCCAAGAAGCTTGAAGAAGTAGTTACTCGAATGAGGCAGAGTTTGATTTATACCAAGGGTATTTATCCTCCCACAGTCCCTGAAGGGAAATCTAGATTGAGGATTTGCATTCATGCATTCAATACCAAAAAAGAAATAAGTATTTTAGCTAGTTGCCTTGTGGAATAGCTTCAAAAATATTATCCTCCGAAGTCATCGAATCTTACATTCTCATCTGGAATTCCCCAATCATCACACATTTTTATGACGGCCTGATTCATCAGTGGAGGACCACAAAAATAGACCTCTAAATCTTCTGGGGCATCATGCTTAGATAAATATTGATCTATAACTACTTGATGGACAAAACCTGAGAATCCATCACCTTTTTCGTCTTCACAATTCTCTTTGTTCACCCAGTTGTCTTCTGGAAGTGCGTCAGATAATACAAGGTAGAACTTAAAGTTCGGGAATTCTTTTTCGAGATCTCTAAAATAGTGGATATAGAATAGTTCAGCTCTTGAACGGCCACCATACCAATAAGTCACCTTCCTTCCAGTTTTCAATGTTTTGAAAAGCTCATAAAGGTGCGATCGCATAGGAGCCATTCCGGCACCTCCGCCGATGTAAAGCATTTCTGCATCTGAATCATTGATAAAAAACTCACCGTAAGGACCAGAAATGGTCACCTCATCGCCCTCTTTTAGCCCGAATATATATGATGATGCAACACCTGGATTCACATCCGCCCATTTATCATTGACTCTATCCCATGGTGGGGCAGCAACCCGGACATTGAGCATTACCTTTCTTCCCTCAGCTGGGTAAGAAGCCATTGAGTAAGCCCTAACAACATCTTCCGTATTATTCATTACGAGGTGACGCATGGCAAACTTACCTTCAGACCAGTCTTTCTCAAACTTATTTGGTTCACCTGGATGGTCTAATGGATGTGCAGTAATATCCATGTCAGCATATTTCACCTGAGTTTTTGGTATATTAATTTGAATATATCCCCCTGCTTTGTAATCCATATCTTCTGGGATTTCGACGATAAATTCTTTGATATAGGTTGCAACATTGTAGTTTGATGATACTTTTGCCTTCCACTCTTTAATACCTAATATTTCCTCTTCAATATGAATTTTCATATTTTCCTTCACCTTAACTTGGCAACCAAGACGGTGATTCGATGCGATTTCCTTTCTCGAGAAGTGAGGGGTCTCTGTTGGCAGAATTTCTCCTCCACCTTCGTTCACCTGACATACACATTGAACGCAGGTGCCACCACCACCACACGCAGAAGGTAAAAATATTCCATTGCTACCGAGTGTTCCCAACAATGTACCGCCTCCGTCCACCTCTAGTGTTTTTTCTCCATCATTAATGTCAATTACCAATTTTCCTTTCGGAGATATTTTTGCTTTTACAAATAATAGCATGGAAGTCAAAAGTAAAATGACCGATAAAAATGCAATTAATGTTATGATCAGAATCGTTCCCATAATTAGTTAATATTATTTTCTTGGTTTGTATCAATCATCGTCGTGATTGAATCCTTCTCTTCAGGAGTAGTTTCCTCTCCATATTTTATACCCATAAAACTCATGAAAGCCATACCCATAAGTCCTGTGACAATAAATGTAATTCCTAGACCCCTGAGTGGCCCTGGTACATTGGAATATCGAAGCTTTTCACGAATTGCGGCAATGGCTACAATGGCAATAAACCATCCTATTCCGGAACCTATGGAAAATGCAGTGGCATCCAAAATAGTTGAGTATTGTCTTTCCGCCATGAACAATGCTCCACCAAGGATTGAGCAGTTCACTGCTATGAGGGGTAAAAATATACCCAATGCACCATACAAGGCAGGTGCGAATTTTTCTACAAGCATTTCAACCAACTGAACTATAGATGCAACAACAGCAATATACATGATGAACGACAGAAAACTAAGGTCCAGTTCTGCATACTCAGCTCCTAACCACGATAAGGCTCCTTCTTTTAAAACATAATTCTCAAGGAGAAAGTTCACAGGAACGGTAACTGTTAGTACAAAAATTACTGCTGCCCCAAGACCTGCTGCTGTTTTGACTGTTTTTGAAACAGCTAAGTATGAACACATACCCAAGAAGTATGCAAAAATCATGTTCTCACTAAAAATGGCTTTAATAAATATATCTAAAGTACTTTCCATGACTTAAACTTTTTAGTGCTCTTCAATAAGTGCCTTGTTTCTAATTCTCTGAACCCAAATAATAATACCAGTTATAATCAATGCCATAGGAGGTAATATCATTAAGTTATTATTTTGATAACCAATAGCATATAAGCCAGATTCTTCTCCTGGTAGGGAATTTCCGAAGATTGGAATTCCCATTAATGTGCCCGAGCCAAATAGTTCTCTAAACACTGCAACAAGGATTAAAATTGCACCATAACCCAATCCATTGCCAAAACCATCAAGTATTGATGGCCAAGGTTTATTTGCCATAGCAAATGCCTCCAGGCGGCCCATGATAATACAGTTGGTAATAATTAACCCTACAAAAACTGAAAGTTTTGCAGACAAATCTGGGAGAAACGCAGCTAAAACTTGATCTACAATAATTACAAGCGAGGCGACAACCAATAATTGAACAATAATTCTAATTCGAGACGGGATTAGATTCCGGAGCAATGAAACAATCAGGTTACCCATGATTATCACAAAAAGGACAGACAATGACATTACAATTGCCTGACTCACCTGAACTGTAATTGCGAGTGCAGAACAAATACCTAAAACCTGAATTGTAACAGGGTTGTTATCTGTCAATGGATCTGTGATTAGTTTTTTATTTTTCTTCGAAAATAATGGTTCAGATGTCTGTATATCAGTACTCATGTTATTTTGAATTTAAATTCTTAAAATAGTTCGAATAAATTTGTAGACTTCGGTTCACCATTTCTTCAACTCCCTTCGAAGTAATCGTTCCACCTGTAATCCCATCCACCTTGCTTGGGTCGGTTGATCCTGAGTTGTCTTTTACGACCTCATATTTCTTGAAATCACCGTTATCGTCACTAATTTTAGATGATTTCCATCGATCCATAAAAAAGGATTTATTAATTTCAGCACCCAGACCAGGAGTTTCTGATTTGTGGTCAAATGACACGCCAAGAATGGTTCTCATATCTTCTTGTAAACATATGTAGCCCCAAATAGGTCCCCATAAACCTTTTCCAACCACTGGTATGATATAACGTGAAAGACCTGATTTGTCTTTCGCTTTGAAGAGAGGAAATTTTTTATCACTTTCAGCAAGGTTTTTATCTCTATACTCTTTTTTGATATCTACCTCGAATGCTTCTTCACCTGTTGAAACTTGTTCCCCTAAGTTGTTTAGAATTACCGCCTTACTTAGATCTACGTATTTTTTGAATTCCCCTTCTGCATTGGTTCGATCAATTCCTTCTTTTTCAACATCCATCATTGCTGATAAAATATCGATTTGCTTTTTTACACGTATATTACCAAGTTTCCTCGGTTTTAGTCCTTCTGCAAGAGAAGCAAGAATAACGCCAAGTACAATGACTAGAGCAATCGCAAATCCAAAAGTGAACCCATTTGATTCTTTGTTGAGTGCCATAATTATGCTGTTTTTAATCTTTTAAGTCTTCTATTGATGTTTGCTTGAATAATATAGTGGTCGATAATTGGAGCCATGATATTCATGAAAAGTATAGCTAGAAATACTCCCTCTGGATAGGCTGGGTTCAATACACGAATCATAATTGCCAAAAACCCACCAAAAAACCCATAAATAATTTTACCTGTCGCAGTTTGCGATGCAGTAACAGGATCTGTCGCCATGAATACAGCACCAAAAGCAAATCCTCCAATAATCAAATGATAAAAAGCTGGTAAATCGAGGTATGGATTTCCTCCAATTGCGTTTAACAGTAATCCCATTATAAAACCGCCTACAAAGAATGATAAGATTATTCGTAAGGACCCAACGCCAGTAATTACAAGAAGCAACCCTCCAATTAGACAAGCCATTGTAGACGTTTCACCGATGGATCCTGGAATCATTCCCATAAATGACTCCCAAGCGCCATATTCGTTTGAGAAGTTTTGAATAGCCATATTTGACTGCACTGCTTCACCCGCTATCGTTGCTTTATCGGACATGAATGAAGCTAAATCTCCTAAAGCCGTTGCTCCTGAAAATCCATCTAAATCAGCGGAGCTAGTGGTCATCTTTTCTCCTAGTCCTGACATCCAAACCTTATCTCCAGACATCGAGGTAGGGTAGGCAAAAAACAAGAAAGCTCGTGCCGTCAGAGCTATATTCACGACGTTCATTCCAGTCCCTCCAAAAATCTCTTTTCCGATGACAACTGCAAATGCAGTAGCCAAACCAACCATCCATAATGGGACATCTGCTGGCATTGTAAGTGGAATAAGCATTCCCGAGACCAAGAATCCTTCATGGAGTGAATGCCCTCTGAGCATTCCAAAAATAAATTCTATTGTTAGACCAACACCATAGGAAACAACGACTATGGGCAAAACGATGGTTAAGCCCGTTAAAAACTTGGCTCCAATTTCCGCAAAATAGGGTATATCTCTGTTTCCTTCAGCAACCGCCATTTCCCAATGACCAGTGTTGTAAATGCCAAAAATTAAACACGGAATTAGAGCAATAACAACCGTAAACATGGTGCGCTTGAGGTCAACACCATCGCGAATATGCGTTCCTTTTGTTGTAACTAGTTTTGGCGTAAATGCAAAAGTTGCAAGTGTCTCAAATAATGGATTCCATTTCTCATATTTACCACCTTTAATAAAGTGGGGCTCCATTCTGTGCAAATAGTTCTCTAAAAATTTCACTCTTTAAGTATTTAATTTACATGCATTCACTAGCAATTAAGTCTAGTCCTTGTCTTATTTTTTCTTGAATATTGATTTTGGTCGTGCAAACGTATTCACAGAGTGCAAAATCTTCAGGAGCAACCTCATAAATCCCTAGATTTTCCATTCCATCAATATCATTTGTAATTGCAGCTTTTGTTAATTGAACTGGAAGTATGTCAAATGGAAATACTCGTTCAAGCTCACCAGAGACTACGAAAGCCCTTTCTTCTCCGTTTGTATTGGTATCTAACCGAAACTTCTTGCTCTTCGACATCAAAAATGTTGGAAATAATCTCGAATTTGAAAATTTATCAAAGCCATGTCCCAGCCAGCCACTCGTCAAAAAGAATTTATATTCATCCCCTTCTGGAATGACACTAATTTGATTGTGCTGGTGTCCTAAATACTCCGTTAAATCTTTCTTTTCACCAGTTAGAACATTTCCGGATATGTAACGTACGTTTTTACCATGAACCAAATCTTTCACTAATGATCCCATAAGTGTCCCGCGCGTCATATTTAAATAAATAGGAGCTTTTACCTCTGAACCTGTTAGAGCAATTTTCCTTGTCGCATCGACGTATCCTGAATCAAGAAGCTTACCTATTGCAGCAACTTCTTGAATGTTAATAGACCAAACAAATTCTCCTTTGTTTATGGGGTCTATATGATGAATTTGAGTTCCTATATTCCCGGCAGGATGTAATCCATCAAAGTTGTGATGGATAACTCTTTCAATTGTCGAAAAGCTTGAGTTTGGTTTACTGCTCAAGTGAACTTTACCGTCCATTAGAATAGATAGCGCATCAAACCCTTTCTGGACCGCGTCCATCTCATCCTTTAAAATAAATTCATAATCTGGTGCAAGCGGGGCTGAGTCGAATGAAGAAACATATAGACCTTTTGCATTATTTAAAGGGTCTGCAACAATATCTAAGGGTCTTTGCTTCATAGAGCTCCAAAAACCTGATTCTAAAAGAAGATTTTTCATCTCTTCTGCTGAATAGTCATTCACATTTTTTATCGAAAACTTCTTGGATTTTTGCTGACCATCTGATTCGATAAGGACATTCATTATTCTTCTTTTATCTCCTCGGACAATTTCTTTAACTTTTCCACTGACAGGACTAATGAATTTTATCTGCTCTTTCTTTTTGTCAAAAAATAGAACATCACCTACCAAAACGGATTCTCCCTCTTTGACAACCATTTTTGGTGTTAAGCCATGAAAATCTAAGGGAGAAACCCCAACTGTTCCAGATACTGGAACTTCTTTTATTTCTTTTGTCGCTTCTCCTAAAAGTCTGATATTCAGACCTTTTTTAATACTTATTGTATTGGACATGAAATTCGGCATTATAGTTCACTAACAAAATTACGAAAATCCCCACCGTAGTAAGGTATTGAGAATGTATTTTATAACAGGATGCAATAATTTAGAACTATTCTAAATAAAAACATATTGTTTTATTCATTATTTTCAAGGCAGGATTCAAAATTATGACCACTGTGTCAAGATTCATTTCCCAATTTATAATCAGAAATAATCGATTGTATGAAATATAATTGTTGAATGATGTGGATATTTCAAAAGAATGAAATAACTTTATTTTATGACTCAGACACAAACAAAAGGGATAGAAATTTTAGTGAAGAATTGGTTCCGGGAGGACTTGTCCTTGGAATCAGATTCTAATTATTTCTACAACTATGAAATCACAATAAGGAATCGCCTCTCTTTTCCTGTTCAGCTTCTATCACGTGAGTGGCATGTTATGCATTTATTGTTTGGAGTTTCAACGGTAAGAGGAGAAGGAGTCGTAGGCGAGACTCCTACACTTATGCCTGGAGAAGAGTTTACTTATGTAAGCGGCTGTGAATTGGTCAATTCGATTGGTAGAATGTATGGAAAGTTCTTTTTCAAAGACCTAACCTCAAAGGATTTGTTTTACGCTGAAATTCCGTCTTTCAATTTGATTTATCCACCACTCCTAAATTAGTGACTCAGTCTTAAAATTTTTTTTGTTTCAAAAAAACTTTCTTTGAAATAATCGCTAAGGTCGTATATTTTAGCTTTTAGCTGAACATTACCTAATTCATCATTAAAATCTCCCCCTTTTAAGTAATAAATTGATGCGAATTTTTCGTGGTTTTCCGCAATCAAGTGTCTCGTTAGCTTCATAAAATTTGAGAGGTTAGTGACCGCTCGACTAATTAAAAAGTTGTAAGTACCATGATGGTTTTCAATTCGTTCATGTATGGTCTCAATATTCGATAAACCGATACTTTCAGCAACGCTGTCGATTACTTTTAATTTCTTTCCTATTGAGTCCAATAAGACAAATGAACAAGTTGGGTTTGCGATTGCGAGAGGGATTCCAGGAAATCCACCTCCTGTTCCAATATCTAGAATACGACTGCCTTCAGGAAATTGAATCGTTTTGTATATCGCCAAGGAGTGTAGCACGTGTCTTTCTCGAAAGTGTTCCATATCTTTTCTTGAAATCACGTTTATTTTTGAATTCCAATCTGCATATAAAGGTGTGAGCTGGTCGAGCATTTCGTGCTGTATTTTAGAAAATTCAGGAAAATAATGTCGAACAGCATCCATTTAAATGGTGTCTTTCGTCTTTTCAGCCATACTAGATAAAAAATCTCTGGCACGAAACAATTGAGCTTTTACTGTTCCTAAAGGTAGCTTAAGCTCTGTTGCGATTTCTTCATAGCTTAATTCTTTGAAGTAGCGCATCTCAACAAGGTCTCTGTATTTCGGTTTGAGTTTACTGACGAGAAGTCGCATATGAACCACACGTTGATCTTGTATGTAGGTTTCTTCGGGATTTAAAGTGTTTGATTTAGCATCAATTTTCATTACATCACCCTTGTCTGTTCTGACACCAGTATCCATTGACGTAATTTTTATTCTTTTTTTTCGAATAAAATCAATACAATTATTTGATGCTATTTTGAATAGCCATGTGCTGAATGCAAAACTAGGTGAATATTGGGGAAGTCTATTAAAAGCTTTTCCAAAAGCTTCTATGGTCAAGTCATCAGCATCGTCTGGATTTTTGACCATTTTCAACATCATATAGTAGATAGATTCTCTATACCTATCCATTAGATCAGCATAAGCTAATTGGTCTCCTTTTATGGCAGCTTGAACAAGCGTTAAGTCGTGCCTCGCCTTATCCGATAAATGACTTTTTTCTACCATGTAGCGTTCTTTTTGTTTTTTGCAATCACGAACAATATTGGAATAAAAACAGCATAAAATAAGTCCCAAAACGGGAAGAACAATGCGAGCTTTTTCTCCTTAAGTTTTATAAGACACCGAGCTCCAATCCACCATTTTAAGCCATATAATATAACCATCGCTGTAGTAAGATAAAGCGTACAATAACTCAACTTTACCAAAGAAACAAAACAAATCCAAGTGAGAAATAAGGAAATAGGGTATATTGCTAACAATAGTTTTTTGATAAATGGGTATTTAGGCACTGTTGTATAGTGTCTAGACTTTTGCTTTATCCAATCATTTATTTTTTCTTTAGCTGGCGAATACATGAAGGTTTCGGGGGATATTTCAATGGCGTAATTATTTTTTTTCACAGCTTCTTGAATGAATAAATCATCGTCTCCTGAGGCAATTGAGTAATGAGATTTAAATCCATTTACAGCAAAAAATGCACTTTTAGTATAGGCTAAATTTCTTCCCACACCCATGTAAGGCGTTTTGTTTAGCGCCATTGATAAATAATTGAGCCCAATCCACGCCGTATCAAACCTCATCAATTTATTGACCATTCCTTTCGATTGCATCATAGGCCCATAACCTAGAATAATATCTTTTCCTTTATCGAATTGAGCAGCCATATTTTTAATCCATTTGTTTGAATTTGGTTCACAATCAGCATCTGTAAAAATGAGATGCTCATATTGAGCAGCTTTTATTCCAATAGTCAAAGGCAGCTTTTTTCCAGTACTGGTATGTTTGTTATTTGCGAGTTCAATAACTTTTAGGTTTTTATATTGCTTTGATAAAGCCTTAAGAACATCTTTACTATCGTCAATTGACTGATTATTTACGACAATAACTTCGAAAAGACTGTATTTTTGTTCAAGGATTTTGGGTAAATTTTCGAAAAGGTTATCGCTTTCATTTCGGGCGGCAATTATGATACTTACCGGGGTATTTCTCTGTTTTTTACTTTTTCTAAGTTTCAAAAATGCTAGTTTTCGGTGAATCTTTAATGTAAAATACAATTGCATAATTAGCGTTATCAAAAACAAACCAATTAATAGGAGTAAACTGTTGGAGCCGGTATGCTGATGTATGTCGATCATTTATATTTCGTATACAAATATGACTTATGAATCCTTTTCAATGTATCTTTGCCACATATTGTTATCAACATTCTTATGCACTTTGATATTTCCTGTAAAGACAAATATTCTTCTGCAAGGGCAGGAAAGCTTCATACTGATCATGGTATCATTGAAACGCCGATTTTTATGCCTGTCGGCACTGCAGGAACTGTTAAAAGTGTTCATCAAAGAGAACTCAAAAGGGATGTCGAAGCTGAAATTATTTTGGGAAATACATATCATCTCTTTCTTCGTCCGGGTATGGATATTATTGAAAAGGCAGGTGGGCTTCATCAATTTATAAACTGGGACAGACCTATCTTGACTGACAGTGGTGGGTATCAAGTCTATTCTCTCTCTGGTGCTAGAAAAATCACTGAGGAGGGAGTTAAGTTCCAGTCTCATATTGATGGAAGTTATCATCATTTTACCCCTGAAAAAGCAATTGATATTCAGCGTAGTATTGGTGCGGATATCATCATGGCTTTTGATGAATGCACACCATACCCATGTGATTATGCCTATGCTAAAAACTCAATGGAAATGACCCATAGATGGTTAAGAAGATGTATGGATCAAATGAGCAAAACTTCTTGTGCATACGGTTACAGTCAGGCCTTATTTCCGATTGTTCAAGGAAGTACATTTAAGGATCTCAGGAAAAAGTCAGCCGAAGTTATATCTTCTTTTGATTCAGTTGGCAATGCGATTGGAGGTTTATCAGTTGGAGAACCAGAAGATGATTTATATGAAATGACAGGATTGGTTACAGAAATCTTGCCTGTTGATAAACCGAGGTATTTAATGGGAGTGGGAACACCATGGAACCTTTTAGAATGTATTGCTTTAGGGGTAGATATGTTTGATTGTGTAATGCCTTCAAGAAATGCCCGTCATGGCCTATTATTCACAACCCAAGGCACTATAAATATTAAAAATCAAAAATGGTCAAAAGATTTTTCACTATTGGATGCAGAAAGTCCATGTTTTGTTGATCAGAATTATTCCAAGGCATATTTGAGACATCTTCTAAAATCAGGAGAGTTTCTGGGAATGCAAATTGCAACAATACATAATCTATCTTTTTATATTAGACTCATGAAAGAGGCTCGATCTCGCATTACTGACGGCACCTTCACATCTTGGAAGAATAAAATGGTTAAACAAATGAATCGTAGACTCTAATGTTATCGATAATTGATAGATACATAATAAAGAAGTTCCTTTCCACTTTTTTTTTCATGTTGGGAATCATAATGATATTCGCCATTGTTTTTGATGTTTCTGAAAAGCTGGGAGACTTTATTTCAAACCAGGCTCCACTGAAGAAAATAATCTTTGAATATTACGTCAATTTCATCATTCTCTACGGAAATATGTTCACCTCTATGATTGTTTTTCTTTCTGTCATTTGGTTTACGACAATTATGGCAAAAGATACGGAAATCATTCCTATTTGGTTCAGTGGCAAGCCTTTGTTTCGTTATTTGAGGCCTTATTTCATTGCAGCCACCATCTTGATGCTTTTTTCTCTCGGGATAAATCATTTTATGGTACCCCGTGCCAATAAAGTTCGATTGGCTTTTGAGGAAGAATATTATCGTGATGCGATGATTGTAAGGGATTACCATGCAGAGTTTCCGAATCATGAATCTATATATTTTTCAAATTACAATACATCAGATGGCCGTGTAAATGATTTTACTTTTCAAAAGTGGTCTGCAAACCGAGAGCCAGAATTCTTTTTGAAATCCAGGTATGCTTTGAATAAACCAAATTCAACGAATTGGGTTCTTCATGATTTTTATGAAAAAAAGTTTTATAAAGATTCAATTTCTATTCGACATTTTCAGGAACGAGATACCACGTTTGATTTTAGTATCTCGGATATGGCTCTGCGGGAAAATACCGCGGAGACAATGACGTTTTCAGAGTTAAAGTCATTTATCAGTCGGGAGCGTTTGAAAGGTTCTAATCTTGTTCCCTTATATGAAATAGAACTTCATCAAAGGACATCCTACCCGTTTGCAGCATATATTTTAACTCTGATTGGCGTTTCTGTCGCATCTCAAAAAAGAAGAGGAGGGGTTGGAATAAATATTGCATTAGGATTGGGGATTGTTTTCTTTTACATTTTTGCAATGAAAATGTTGACTGTTGCCGCTTTGAACGTAGGGTTTCCACCCTTGTTATCCGTATGGACACCTAATTTTTTCTTTGCCATTGCGGCAGTTTTCCTATTTCGATTCTCTCAAAAATAAGTCTTGGTATATTTTTAGCTGCTAAGTATTAATACTTAATCAACTTACAGTTAACACTTATTTATCCTTTCGTAGCGTCATGTATTTTGAGTTTTGAACTCATATTTTTTTTTTTATATACAAGAGGTAATTGCAAATTGATCTCAACTCTTAAAAAACTCGGATATGAAAACTATAAACTTAGTCAAGACGTTATCGTTTACAATTTTCTTTCTTTCAATTTTTAATGTAAATGCGCAAGATCAATTTGAGGCCCGTATTTGGGCAACAATTTCTGATCCCTCAGATGTTCCATTTATAAATGCTCAAGGACAACTTTATTCAAATGATTTCGAATTAAATCAGGCCATTTTAGAACTGGGGATTAATTCAGTTACTCAGGCTTTTCCTTCTGCCAGAAAAACCTCCTTAATCAATGTTTTTGAGCTTAGGTCTGATCGAATTGATGAAGTGGAATTTTATGCCAGATTAGTGAATAATGTTTCTGCATTGTCGAAAGTCGAATACGCACCAAAATACGAAATCCTTGCAACACCGGATGACTATGTCGATACGGGTCATCATTATGCAATTGGCTTAATAAATGCACAGGATGCTTGGGATTTTACAACAGGAAGCCCTGATGTTACCATCGCAATATCTGATCAAAGTGCAGATGTTAGTCATAATGAATTACAAGACCAGGTTATATTCGCTGCTCAGGGGAATACAGTCTCCTCGACACATGGTACAGCCGTTTCAATAATTGCTGCAGGTGGTACAAATAATGATATTCTTCAAAGCCACATTGGCTATAATAGTACACTCGCAATCTACAATATGAATTATAATGCAATTTTAGAGGCATCGTATGCTGGATATAAAGTAATAAATATGAGCTGGGCATCAGGATGTCAGTTCAGCGCCTATGTTCAGGATATCATTAATACGGCATATGATAATGGTTCTTTTCTTGTTGCTGCCGCTGGAAATGGATCAACTTGTGGTGGAGCTGAAAATATGGTATACCCTGCATCATATGAGAATGTGTTTTCAGTTACAAGTATTGGTTCTAGCGATAATCATGAGCGAATTATTGGAGATCCTTCTTCTACACATCAACATAATACTGCTGTTGATATCAGTGCTCCCGGTTATAATGTCTATGTTAGTCCTGCTCCAGGAATGAATTTGATTTCCTCAGGTACATCTTATGCTACTCCGTTAGTTTCGGGGACAGTTGCTTTAATGTTGGCAGTAAACCCTTGTTTAACGAATGAAAATATAGAATATATACTAAAGTCCTCATCGGTTTTCATTGATGATATTAATCCTGAATATGCCGGTTTGATAGGTGAAGGCAGATTGGACGCGGGTGCAGCTGTTGAAATGGCCTCAAATTTCAATGCATTAGCAATCAATGCAGATATTCTTGTTGCTTGTGATAATTTCTATGGTGGGCAAATAAATTTGGAAATTATGGGGGGTAATGCTCCATACCAAGCTATTTGGGATAATGGTGCTGAGGGACTTAACGTAATTTTCCCTGCTGGACAGTATAACGTGAGTATTTATGATACTATGGGTTGTAGTTTAGATACTACATTTGTTATCGAGGAGTCCACTCCAGTCATAATTGAAGAAGCTATTCAGCATGTAGGTTGTCACGGACAAAATACTGGAGCAATTGATATTACGATATTGCAAGGAGCGCCCAGTTTTTTATATGAATGGTCTCATGGAGCTGAAACAGAGGATATCGAAAATTTAGAAGCTGGTACCTACCGGTTGGCACTTACTGATAGCAATGGTTGTATATCTTATTCAAGTTATGAGGTATTACAATCTGAAGAAATTCAAGCATATGTTGAAATTGAGGATCCGATGATGGACGCAACCTCTATTAATATCAACCTCACTGTTGAGGGAGGAACTGCGCCTTACACTTACAGTTGGAACACAGGTGATATATCAGAAGACCTTTTTAATGTATCTGAGGGATTTTATGAGGTAATTATTACGGATATTAATGGTTGTTCAAAAGAAGCTCATGCCAATGTGTATAGTTTTGATCTCGCTCATGCGAATGAGCTTTCTTCAAAGTCAGTAAAAGTATATCCAAATCCTGCTTCAGAGCCTGCTACAATCACTTGGACTATGAATGATTTCAATACTTTAACTATTTTGAATGCAGGTGGTAAAACCATTGATTATATGGATATTGCGATGCAAAACTCATTTCAAACCGAAAGATTGAAACCAGGAATTTATTTTATAAATCTTTCAAGTCAAAACCAGTACACTACAACACGAAAACTTGTGGTACAATAAGTTTTAATGTTTAAGTTTCTTTAATTATAGCCTTCTTTCGAGAAGGCTTTTTTTAATCAAGGTCACAATTCCGATTGAATATTTTTAACAATTAGGGTTAAATTAAATGATGAAATAATATCTTCCAACAGGAAGTCTCTCACTAGTAAATAATAAATCTATTCCATTTGTATTTGACTAAGTATTTTTATGTAATATCCTTAGCATCAATACTTATATTCTACTGTGTAGCCTTCTTTAATTTGTTTTTTCTTCTAATATGGAAGTGATTTTCTATATCAAGATTGGATCATATTTGTAAACACAAACAAACACAAAAAATGAGACAATTACAGCACAAATTAAATCATAAAGTCATGAAATTATGTATTGTAGATAAAGTAGCTTTTCAAACTGCATCTCTTCACAAAAAAGAACAAATTGTAGTTGAAACTAAAAACAAGGTAGAGACTACAATGTTATTCATTACAATTTTCGCAAGCTTTTTCTTAATGATGATGGCCATTAAGTCTTTGATCATACTTTAGTTAAATCAATACACATGCCATCTTCAACAACATCACTGTTAACGAACAGATCCTTTAGTTCGTTGAGGTGTTCCTCATTCGTTTTGTAACGCGATGAAATATGTCCAACAACCAGCTTTTTTACTTCCGCAGCGATTGCTATATCCGCAGCATCCTTTGTTGAAGAATGCGTTGTAGCATTTGCTCTTTTTTGATCTTTGATGAGGAATGTGGCCTCGTGATATAATACTGTTACACATTTACAATATTTTGAAATACTTAAACTTTTTTTTGTGTCTGAACAGTAGGCATAACTCAAGGCTTCTTTTGCTGGTAATGTAAGTTCTTGGTATTTACATTTTTCTCCAGATTCAAGAACAATGTCATTTCCGTTTTGTAAAGCTTTGAAGTGCTCAATTTTTAAATCGTATTCTTTTAATTTTTTTGGGTTTATCTTGAGTAGTTTTGGTTTCTCTTTGATTAGAAAACCGCATGTTGGAATTTTGTGTATCAGCGGAAAACTGTGTACCTCGACAATATCATCTTCATATATGATTTCTTTAACATTCATATTTAATTCTAAAAAGCTTACATTGAACCTTAATCTTGAACCTTCAAACTCGAGCATTGGACGAATAAAACCTTCAAGCTCTTTAGGTCCATAAACAAATAGCTCTTTTTCTCTTCCCAATAAATTCATTGTACTTAAGAGTCCTACCAATCCAAAATAATGATCGCCATGAAGGTGTGAAATGAATATGTGATTAATTTTTTGAAAATTGATTTTATATTTCCGAAGCTGAAGCTGTGTTCCTTCTGCACAATCAATTAAAAAATGTCGGTTGTTACAATTGACGTATTGCGCTGAAGGCATTCTGTTTTTGGAGGGTAAGGCAGCACCACTTCCTAGAATGGTTACATAGAAATTCACTGTTTTAAAGCAACCAGTGCACTGTCTAAATTTTCACTCAAGTTGAGCACCTTGTCGAGCTGAGCGATTTGAATCATTTTAAATACATCAGGCTGTAATCCAGATAAGTGAAAAGAACCACTCGTATCTTTACAAAGCCTATTCGCGATTAATATCGCACTAAGCCCTGATGAGTCACAATACTTGGTTTGGCTCATATCTAAAACAATAAGGTTATTGGCGCTTTTGTTCAAATGGATAAATAAGCTTTTGAGTTCGGGTGCATTTGTTGAGTCTAATTTATCCACTTGTGAGTAAACGACCGCCACATTCCCTTTATGTTCAGATGAAAAATTATTCATTATCCTCAAAAATATAAAATTTAGCGTTCAATTTGAGAAGCAAGCAAATAAATTACTGCCATTCTTATCGCAACACCGTTTTCAACTTGCTGAAGAATGATACTTTGTTCACTGTCGGCAACATCAGATGTGATCTCAACACCTCTATTTATAGGCCCCGGATGCATGATAACTATTTTTTTAGATAGTGAGTCTAGAATTTCTTTGTTGAGTCCAAATAGCATTGAATATTCTCTTAAAGACGGGAAGTAGGTTTCGTCTTGTCTTTCCAATTGTATGCGAAGCATATTTGCAACATCACACCACGCTAAAGCCTCTTTGAGGTTTGTACATACTTTGACCCCTAAATTATTTATATTTTTAGGAATTAAGTTTAGTGGACCACAAACCATGACGTCAGCCCCAAGTTTTTGAAGGCAATAAATATTCGACAGTGCAACTCTTGAGTGCAAAATATCTCCTACGATAGCGACTTTTTTCCCTTTCACACTGCCTAGTTTTTTTTTAATCGAATAGGCATCCAGAAGCGCTTGCGTTGGATGCTCATGTGTTCCGTCTCCTGCATTAATAACTTTTGCGTCCACCTTTTTAGACAAAAAGGACGCCGCTCCGGGGTTCGGGTGCCTTATAACAACGAGATCCACTTTCATGGATAGGATATTATTTACTGTATCTACGAGAGATTCTCCTTTTTTTACTGAACTTCCTGATGCACTAAAGTTCACAATGTCAGCCGAGAGTCTTTTTTCTGCTAGCTCGAAGGATAACTTGGTCCGCGTTGAATTTTCAAAAAATAAATTGGCGATCGTTATATCTCTTAAGGATGGTACTTTTTTTATGGGGCGATTGATTACTTCCTTGAAACTATCGGCTGTTTTGAATATTAATTTGATGTCCTCAGTCGACAGTTCTTTTATTCCAACAAGGTGTTCAACGCTTAAATTATTCATCATTTTCTTTGCTATACAGTACTATTTTGTCTTGTCCTTCAATTTCCGTCCACTCAACAGATACACGTTCTGACAATAACGTATCTACCGCCTTTCCAACGTAGTTGGCATTGATTGGAAGGTCTCTTCGAAAGCGTCTATCAACAAGCACAAGTAACTCAACACTTTTGGGTCGACCAAAGGTAAGGAGTGCATCTAGTCCTGATCGAATTGTTCTTCCGGTGAATAGTACGTCATCAACTAGGACAATGTTCTTATTTTCTATGCTAAAGTCAATATTTGTTACACTTGGGATTAGTGGAGTCTCCCTTCTTCTAAAGTCATCTCTGTAAAATGTAATATCGAGAGAACCGCAAGTAATTTCTTTACCTAAAATATTTTCTAGCTGTTCTTTTAATCTTTGGACCACGTGAATGCCTCTTGGCTGAAGACCAATGATAACTGTTTCACTAAAGTCGTTATGGGTTTCAATGAGCTCATGGCAAAGTCT
>CEUH01041821.1_pt1 | contig 20404 bp, 19 predicted proteins | sample 356461 | NCBI WGS metagenome assembly CEUH01 (sample SAMEA2623275, study PRJEB7988) | marine metagenome | isolation source: saline water (ENVO:00002010), including
CCAAAGATTTTCAAAAATCGTGGAATACGAAATTTGGTATGGCTTGCGCAAAGATTGTTGCCCTGACATAGATAAAAAAGTTGAAACAAACACTTTTTTGCATTTATTCCATTTCTTTATGACGAATAAAATTTGCTCTTGCATTAGGTCATTGCAGACCTTAATCCCTTTCGGAGTGGACCGATAGCTCAGCTGGATAGAGTACTTGACTACGAATCAAGGGGTCGGGGGTTCGAATCCTCCTCGGTCCGCCACCTTCTATGATCAAAGCTTTTTTTTATTTTTCATGATATCGGATTAAGTAGAAAAGTTAATCTTTTCAAGTAACCAGTAGATGATAAACGAGTTAGTGCGGCATACTAAGAAACAATCTTATCTTTTATAACTTTGTATGCTAGCTCCACATCTTGCTCAGTAGACTCAAATGTACCAGTAACAAATCGGATAGCATATTTTTTTTCTATTGTCGTTGGTGTTAGATAAATTTGGCCTTCGTCATTTATTTCTCGCAAAATGCGTTCATTCAAAGCATTCAAATCTTCATTGCCGTTACCGGTGTATCTAAATGTGAACAAACTTAGAATAGGCTCAGTTACTATTTCGATGCCAGAAAGCTCTCCGAGTTTTTGTCTCAGTGTTATCGACCATTTAATATGATTCCTTATCATTTCACGCAGTTTTTCTAAGCCCTCTGAACGTAATAGAAACCAAATTTTTAACGCTCGAAACCTCCGTCCCAATGGAATAGTAAGTTCTGAGAGATTAGTTACATTGTTAATTCCAGATGTTTTAAGGTAATCGGGAACATTAGTGTGGGTTTTCTTTTGCAGTTCCTTATCTTTTAAAAATTGTACGGAACAATCAAATTGGGATCCCAGCCATTTATAGGGGTTAAAAACAATTGAGTCTGCTTCGTCGACCCCCTTCCAAAGATCTCTGTGCTCTTCACAAATCATCGCTGATCCAGCCCAGGCTGCATCGACATGCAGATACATACTTTCTTCCATACAAATTTTGGATAGCTCAGAAATATTATCGCATGAACCGGAAGACGTTCCCCCGACAACTCCAATTACTCCAGAAGGAATAAAACCTGCCTTCTTATCTTCATTAAGTTTCTCAATTAATAAATTGGTGTTCATTGATCTTAATTTTCCTTCAGCTGGAATTTTGATCAAGTTTTCTTCACCTATACCTGAGAACCATATTGCTCTATCTACTGAAATATGGGCTTCTGTTGAAACATAAATCCTTAACCTTTTTTGATTGAAAAGCCCTTTCTTATTACCCTCCCAATTCAAAGATCGTTCTCTCATTGTTAAAACTGCTGAGAGAGTTGCGCTAGTTGCGCTGTCTTGAATGACACCCTGGAAATCTGGAGCAAGTCCTAAAGCGATTTTTAGCCAATCAATTATTTTTTCCTCTAACTCTGTAGCTGCCGGCGAGGTTTGCCATAGCATACACATTGGGCTCATTGTATTGGTTAGTAATTCAGCAAAGACAGAGGACGGGGAGGCATTGCTAGGAAAATATGAAAAGAAGCGTGGATGTTGCCAATGTGTTATCCCAGGAAGGATTATCTCTTTAAAATCATCGAATATAGTGGCCATCTTTTCGGGGTTTTCAGGTGGTACATTTGGAATTCTTTTGAATATGTCGCCAGGATTAACTTGTGCCCTTACAGGAAAATCTCTTAGCTTTTTCCTATAATCGGAACCCCAATCTATTCCCTTTTTACTCCAAGTTTTATATTCGTCCCAGTTCATCTATTCACCCCTCCGATTTGGACGTTACCTGAACCGCTTCGCTGCGTCTGCCGCCGAAGCCCGCATGTTTTGAGCAAAAAGCTTAACATCGATTTCGGTTGCGATAAAAGTTGCTCCCAAATCACGACATTGGGCCTGCAGTTCCTGATCAAGAGTTAAGATGCCTGCCGCCTTTCCCCCGTTAACGATCCGCTTTGTAGCCTCTAACACGGCGGTCTTAACCTCGACCCGCCCTGGTTCGCCAATGAAGCCCATGTCGGCTGCCAAATCAGACGGACCGATCAATACACCGTCCAAACCTTCGACTGCCAGAATATCATTCAGTGCCGTCATGCCCTTTCGGTTCTCAACTTGTGCCAACAAGCAGATTTCTTCCCGTGCGCTCGTCAAGTAGTCGCCAATTGCAGCAAAATCTGAGGCGCGGGCCAGTGCAGATCCGATACCGCGCACCCCATGCGGCGGATATGTCACTGCATCGACCAATTCTTGGGCCTGCTGGCCGCTTTCGACCATTGGGATCAGAAGTGATTGAGCACCAGCGTCTAGCAACTGTTTGATGATCCAAGTTTCGCCTATCGGAGGTCTCACCATAGCATGGCTGCCACGCGCGCCGATGACCTGAAGCTGAGCCGTAATAGATCGCAGATCGTTAGGTGCGTGCTCGCCGTCGATCAACAGCCAATCAAATCCGGCACCGGCACTGATCTCAGCGATATAAGGATCAGCCAAACCTAACCAACATCCCAATTGTAGTTGCCCTTTTGTGATCGCAGCTTTGAATGGATTATGTGGCACTGGCATAGGAGACCCTCTCAGGCAAAGTTGATATCAACGGCCCCGAAGGAGCCAAAATCAGCAGAAATCTTTGACCCCGAGGGGCATTCAACCGGTCGAATAAAACTACCGGACAAAATGATTTGACCGGGTTCAATGCTTTGCCCGTATTGGGTCATACGGCGGGCCAACCAGACGACGCTTTCAACAGGATCGTTAAGAACACCCGCCCCTAGACCTGTTTCTTCTACCTCTTCATTACGGAAAGTGATCGCACCTACCCATCGAAGATCAAAGTCGTCGATCGAATGGCGCTCAGATCCCAGCACGACACCTGCATTCGCGGCATTGTCGCTGATAGTGTCAAAGACAGTGCGTATTGCCTTTGTTTTCGGATCAACCCTCTGGATACGAGTATCTAGGATCTCGAGGGATGGCGCCACATAATCTGTTGCTGCGACAACATCTTCCCTGGTCACTCCCACGCCACCAACCCGGGATTTCATCACAAAAGCAATTTCTACTTCGATTCTGGGCTGAATGAAGCGGCCCTTTGGCACAGTGGCGCCGTGTTCAAACACCATATCATCGAACAGGATACCACTATCGGGGGTATCGATATTCAATGCATATTGCATCGCCTTCGATGTGAGCCCAATCTTCCAACCTATTACAGATCGGCCCCTCTCTAGTTTAGCGCGGTAGATCGCGTTTTGGATGGCGTAAGCATCGTCCATTCCAATATTGGGATGGCGTATCGATAGAAGGCCGATCTGCTTTCTGGTTTCCTCGGCTTGTAATAAATCCGCAGCGGCTTGTGCTATATCTTTGGGAGTCATATCTGCTCATCCTCAATCGTATTGCGCAGAGTGCCGATCGTATTCACTTCAACTTCTACGACATCCCCGGGTTTTAGAAATTGCGGTGGGTCTAACCGCGCGCCAGAACCCGTCGGCGTACCAGTAACGATGATATCCCCAGGCTCTAGTGTCATGAAGGTCGATATATATTCAATCTCACGTCGAATTGGATGCATCATTCGGGACAGTACATCATCCTGACGAACCTCGCCATTCACGCGGGTTATGATGCGGGCGTCCTCCAATTGGGCAGGATCATTGAAAGGAACCAACCATGGGCCAATAGCACCAGATTTGTCCCAGTTCTTGCCTTGGGTGACATTGAATTTTGCGTGACGGACCCAATCGCGGATGGTTCCTTCGTTGCAGATCGTCAATGCGGCAATGTGATCATGGGCGTTGGCTTGAGTTATACGACGTCCACCCTTGCCAATCACAATCGCCACTTCGCCTTCGTAGTCGAGCTGTGGGCTTTCCGGGGGTCGGATCAATGGGCGATCATGTCCAGTAAACCCACTTGCAAAGCGTGGGAAAAGCGACATGAATTTCGGCTGTTCAGACCCGTCTTTATATTCGGCATTCCGATCTGGGAAGTTTACGCCCACACACAAGATCCGTTTCGCGTTGGGCATGACCATTTCATATTGGAAGTCGGTGTGAGAAATGGTTCTTCCCTCCACCGCTTTGCTAAGGTCAGCCAGGCCACTTGCTTGCACGGCGTCAAACAAAGTTGGCCAATGAGGGCATGCATCGTTCAAGGCAATCATACCTGCGTCAGTGACCGCGCCGTAGTAGGTTTTTCCGCCGCTGATATAGGTTGCAAATTTCACTGATTTCTCCCCCAGCCACATTGAATAGCCTTCGCCCAGAACAGATTTTGGAGGTTTACAATCATGGCGCGACAATCGGAGTTGCATTCAATCCCGAGTCTTTAAGGTCGACGCCTACAAACTGGGTACCATGTTTGAACCAACTTTCCGGAGCCGCCGCACCCCACAAAGTTTGCCTCTGTGGATCTTTAAGGTCCCATTTTACTGGCTGAAGATCTGGATCTACTGTTTGATAATCGGAACAATAAATTTCAATCCGGTGCCCATCGGGATCAAGGATATAAAGGAAGAACGCGTTAGAAATCCCATGACGACCTGGGCCGCGTTCGATGTTACCGACGTAACCCGTTGTTGCCATCAGATCAAGCAAATCAATGATATTCAGGGGTGTCGGAACCCAAAAAGCCAAATGATGCATCCGAGGCCCTGTACCATTGGTGAAAGCCATATCATGGACGTTGCCTTTGCGGTGCATCCACGCGGCCCAGAGTTTTTTGCTGTCTTCGTCTTCGGTGTATTCCGTCACACGGAAGCCGAAATCGGAATAGAAGGCGACAGAGGCATCCACATCGTGGCTAAAGCAATTGAAGTGATCAATCCGCAGCGGTTTGACCCCCCGATAAAGTGCGTATTTCTGATGGATAGGCTCTAGTTGATCCATCTTATGGTAGAACTCCAATGGGATGCCCATATTATCTGAAGTTAGTAACGTCTTGCCTTGATAGGCGCGCGCGACCCATTCGGTTGGACGGTCTTTACTTTTGAAATAGGCCTCGGCTTTTTCGAGGTCCAATTCGTCAAAGGTTTTGAAACCCATGACTTCTACAGTCCCTGGTTGATTAGATTTTTGTAGGATCACACAATGATGCCCGCGCTCTTCCATGGCGCGCAGATAGATATGGCTTTTACTCTCATCTGTGACTTGAAGGCCCAAAATCTCGGTATAGAATTTTTTGGACGCAGCAAGGTTTTTCACGTTAAGGCATACATGGCTAAGCCGGATTGTATTGAAATCAGGGTATAAATTTGGTGCAGGTACGGGCATATCAAAGCGCTCCTAGTTTGGTGATTTTATGGTGACCGGTCGCGAAACCGATATGCTTTTGCTCCATGTAGAATTCAAAGGACCAGTCACCGCCATCTCGGCCAATGCCAGAAGCTTTGACACCCCCAAATGGTGTTGGCAAATGGCGGACATTCTCCGAATTCACCCAAATCATACCAGCTTCGAGTTTGTCGGTAAACCGAAGGGCGCGGGTAAGGTCATTGGTCCAAACGTAACCCGTCAGGCCATAGGCGACATCATTGGCGATTTCGAGGGCTTCTTCTTCGCTGCTAAATGGGATTGATGTAAGAACAGGACCAAAGATTTCTTCTTGTGCAATACGCATTTTGTTCGTGGCCTCCGTGAACAATGTGGGCCGGACAAAATAGCCTTCATCGCCGACGACTTCGCCACCTGCAGCAATTGTCGCACCGTCATCTTTGGCAATCTTAAAATAGCTGGTGACTTTGTTGAAGTGCTCTTCGGTCACAAGCGGGCCAACTTCGGTTTTAGGGTCAAGTGGGTGACCTACTTTTATATTGTTGACCCGTTCGATCAGCTTGGCTTCGAATTCCTCTCGGATTTTATCTTGCACTAATAGACGAGACGACGACGTACAACGCTCTCCGTTAATTGAATAGATCATGAAGATGGCTGCATCCAGTGCACGCTCGAGATCTGCGTCATCAAAAACAATGACAGGGTTTTTGCCTCCGAGCTCAAGGTGGTTGCGCTTGAGTGTGTCGGCCCCCTGTTTTGTAATCAGACTGCCTGTCCGGCTTTCTCCAACAAAAGCGATGGCCTTGATCTTGGGGTGCTCGCACAGCGCCTTACCAGCATCTTCGCCAAAACCATTAACTGTGTTTAGGACGCCTGGCGGCAAACCCGCTTCCTCAGCAATTTCAACTAGCAAACGTGCAGTCAGTGGTGAGGCTTCAGCTGGTTTGTGTACGACTGTGCAGCCTGCAGCCAAAGCAGGCGCGATTTTCCATGTCGACAGCATAAATGGGGTATTCCAAGGTGTAATTACCCCAACGGGTCCAATAGGTACGCGCGTCGTAACATTCATCAATGTCGGTGACTTTAAGTGCTGACCATCACGAGCTTGAACCACTTGATCGGCGAAATATCGGAAATTTTCAGCTCCGCGCAGAGCCGCCTTAGACATGAATTTGAAAGCCTGACCAGTATCCCAACATTCGCATAGTGCAATTTCTTCGGCGCGCGCTTCGATTCCTTTGGCAATCCGAACAATGACCTTTTTTCGCTCGGTCGCAGGTAAGTCGCGCCATTCTGCAAAAGCTTCATGTGCTGCATCGGCTGCCCTGTCAATATCTGCCGCCGTACCATGCGCCACATTGCAAATCATCGATTTGTCTACTGGCGATTTAGTTTGAAAGACTCCTTTTGAGCCCGCTGCATCTTGCCCAGCGATACGGTTCTGTATCCCTGTATCGAGAAAACGGGCGAGGTAACCATCAAGTTTAGAAATGTTATCTTCAAGGACGCTCATGCGTTATCCTCCATATGCTCACGGACGTTTCCGAATTTGGGCGAAAGAGCGGCATCAATGTCACGCATTTCAGCTGAAAGAGCGATAGAATTTGTTTCCATCACTGGGGCCATAAAATCTTTCAGGACTGCGAAGATGTGGGCAACAGCCTCCTTCTTTACCTGCTCAGGCCTTCCTTCCCTTAGTCGTATACTAAGGTCAATAAATCCATGCTTTGCGTCGCCATCCGCCATCGAGACGTAATCAACTCGAGTGGCTCGAACACGGATACCAGGGGTTGGGAAAGTTTCCATTTCTGCCGCCCCAGCACGAATTGCTTCGCAGAGCGCACTTATGTCTACGACACTTTCGAGATTACCAGAATAGTCTATATGAAAGTGCGGCAAATTATTTCCTTAACATGTTAATTGTTGTTAAGTTAATTTGTAGACATTATGATTGTCAACAGTTCGTCGCAGAGGCATTTAAGGTTTTATGGCTAAATCACTTCCTTCCACAAATCGATCCCTCCCCATCGCACTTATTCGGGCCCGCGAAGGCATCATGTCTCCGATCCGTGAGATGCTTTCTGTTACGGGAATTACCGAACAACAGTGGCGGGTGTTGAGGGTCCTCGAAGAGTTTGGACGAATGGATACCAAAACACTTGCGGATCGATCAAGTCTTCTATTGCCCAGCTTAACCCGAATCGTCGCTACCATGCGCGGAAAGGGGCTTGTGACTCAGACTAGAGATAACAAAGACCGCCGTCGCCAGTTTATTGAAATTACTAATGCTGGGCAGGCGATCATAGATGATCATTCATTACAAGCCGCCGATATTGTTGCTTGTTTCAAGAAGAAACTGGGACAAGATGATTACGAAACGCTCCTTGATCTCTTAACACGATTGGACCCGGGCTCTCAGCGTTAAGCGGCAACAGTGCCGTCGGCGCGCTATTTGTCGAAGGTCTATGGGGGCGCTGATAGGGGTTAAGGGGCTCATTCCCGTAAATAGTTAGGGGCTTATCTGCATCCAAACTGCGAAACTTTGCTGCAAATGAGGCGGCAGCTTAGCCCGCACCGATCACGATTACACTAGACAAATTTAGCCCTCCTAAATGAACGGCAGATAGAAATCGCGTACATCGTCGATACTTTTACCGAGAAGTCGCTTAAACTCATCCCGCTTTATGTACAAAAGCCCGTCGCAATATTGCTGCCCCACTGCTTTGCGCAATACCTCGTCTTTATCCAAGGCAGTCAGTGATTTGTCCAAGCCGGATGGGATATGGCGCTTTTCACGAACATTCTCCAAACCATCGAGATCTTCTGCAGGTTGCAAAGGGAACTTACCTTCAAACCCTAATCGGGCCGCTTGCAACACGGCTGCAACCGCTTGGTAGGGGTTGGTGGCACAATCTGCCATACGGTGTTCAAGGCGTGCAGACTTGGCCGATTTTGTGGAACACCGGATTGTGACCAAACGATGATCATCCCCCCAGTTTGCCCAATATCCCGCAAGGCTGCCGGCGTGCAAACGGTCATAACTATTGACAGTGGTGGCCAACAGACCTGCCAAAGATTCATGATGATGGATCAAGCCTGCCATACAGTGTTTGGCCATATCTGAAAGCGCACCCGTTGGGGCAATCGGGTTATTCCCATCAGTATTGGAAAAGCTGAAATTCACGTGCAAACCAGATCCACCGCGATCTGGAATTGGCTTGGGCAAAAAGGTTAAAAGCAATCCCTTTTTCAACGCAATTTCGCGCGCCATTGTCTTCATCAAGAAGGCATCATCACAGGCCTTAAGCGCTGTGTCGAATTGCAGCGTCAATTCAAACTGGCCGTTATCAAATTCGCCATTCATGCTTTCTATCGGGATGTCCGTGGCATGCGCTGCTTCCCAGATATCATCCATAACACCCTTGGGATCATTCTCTGGGCCCGTGCCATAAACAAACGCGCCAGGTGTGTCATAGGGGCGCCAAATGCCATCTTCATCACGTTGGAATAAAAATGCCTCGGTTTCCAAACCAATCATCGGGCTATATCCCAAGTCAGTCCAAGCCTTTACTGCGCGCTTTAATGCGCCGCGTGGGCACAAACCAAATGGTGCATCATTGACGTAAAGATCGCCCAAAGCGATCTCCGTGCCAGCTTGCCACCCTTTGCGACGCTCCTCTTCCAGCACCAAATCCATGTCGGGTAAGCCGTCGTAAACACCGCAACCCGGCACGGCCAAAAGATCACGATCATAGGATACTGCGAAAGCGCCGCGCGCAAAACCAATGTCGCCACCTGCCGCAACATCGACAGGCACATATTTGCCCCTTGGCAAATTGAGCAAGTCGCTGAACATGACGCGGGTGCGTGTAATCTTACTCATAACTAAGCCACCTTTGTTGCACGGACCTGTAGCTTTTTTACGCCACAGATAAAGTTAGAACGCGTCCAAGTCGGGGCTTCAATCGCCTCAAACTTATCAATACGATTCACCAATTCTTCGAGAGCAATCCGCACCTCTAGCTTGGCCAAGTGCATTCCCAAACAAACATGGATCCCACCCTGTCCAAACGCAAGGTGACGGTTCGGGGAACGGCCAAGCAAGCACTCATCAGGACGTTCGAACATCTCTTCATCACGGCTACCAGAGATAAACCATAACAAGACTTTGTCGCCTTCGCGGATGGTCTTGCCGTGCAGATCGAAATCCTGTGTCGCCGTACGACGAAAGTGCATTGTTGGCGAGGCAAGCCGCACAAATTCATCTGCACAGGTGTCCCAATACTGGCCTGTCTTCAACTGCGCAATCAGCTGTGGATTATGCGCCAAAAGATTAAGCGCCATTGCAATAGAATACCGCGTCGTATCATTGCCAGCGGCCACAAGAAGACAAAAGAAGTTTTTAAAATCCAGTTCCTTCAATCCGTGTTCGTCGCTCATCATCTTGGCAAGAATACCCTCCTGCGCAACCGCACGGCGATTATGCAAAAGATCTTCGGCATAATCATAAAGCTCAACCCCAGCAGGGCTGCGGAACGGCATCATCCGATAGGCGCTGGTATCCATCTTATCAACAACATGGTCTGTAAAATCGGGATCAGAGTTACCAATCAGCGCATCACCCTTTTCAACCAACCAACCAAGGTCTTCGTCAGGCACACCCAAAATACGGCCTAACATCATCATCGGCAGTTGTTTTGCAATCCCGTCAACCGCATCAAATTCTGGCTTCGCCAGCGCTTTGTCGCAAATATCCGAAGCCAATTCGCGGATCACAGTTTCAAATTTGGCCACAGTCGGTTTCGCAAAATTTGGGTTCACTGTGCGCCGCACGCCAGAATGCTCTGGCTGGTCTGTTTCCTGAAATGTCCGCCGCGCAAGATATTCTTCTCGGTTCTGATCCTCAAGGCGGATGCCCTGTGCTGAACTAAAGATCAGACTTTCTTTATTCGCAAGCGAGATATCCGCGTGGCGCGTCAGGTTCCAAAACCCTTTGGTTTCTGCATCACCTTCATTCCATGACACTGGGTCTTCTTTACGCAAACGTGCAAAAGTGGCATGCGGTACACCATGTGCAAAACTGTCGTGATCCAGCAGGTTCAAAAATCCATCATCTTTCATTGGACATTGCTTTCTTGAAAAAATTAGTGGTCCAAGTGCCAAAAACATGACCATCTTGGTGGGAAGTCATGCTATCCCACGCTGCTTTGGCGTCTTCTTGGGGCATTTTGCTTTCGGTGAAACGCAAAACGCAGGACATGAATTCATGCGAAAATTCGGGGTGCGCTTGTGTTGTAAATATATGTTCACCCTTGGCAAAGCTGGCAAATTTGCACTTCGCACTTGATCCCAAAAGAATACAACCTTCGGGCAGTTCGGTCACTTGATCTTCATGGAAGACATACATTGGCAACGTGTTCTGCCAAGGTGTCATCCAATCCGCTTGGGTATGAAACTCCGTGTCCTCGATACCCACATTATATCCGTTCTCAGATCGCTCAACCTTGCCACCCAAAGCCAGCGCGATGGCTTGATGCCCAAAACAGGCCCCCATCAGCGGTTTTTTGGAGGCGTCGCAACGGCGGATAAAATCCATTAAATCTTCAGTGAACACATGGTCATCCAGCACACTCAGCGGGCTGCCTGTAATAATAAACGCATCTTGCTCATCGAGGTCTTGGGGAATCTCTCCGCCAATCGTCATATATACGCGGTACTGAAACCGATCATCCTGCGCATCAAAAAGATCGCGGAAACGATGGGCGTCATCAGGAAAGGCATCTCCGACCTCGACACTTTTGTCGTGGTTCGTTTGAAGTATGCCTAGCTTTATGCGTTTCATTATTGCTATCCTTATTTTTGGGGCGGCCAGCGATGCTAGCCGCCCCGATGCTTTTACTTCGAGATGATCGCGTTAAGTTCGTCACTCTTGGCGCGATCAGTTACGATACGTGCAGCAGATTCTTCCATCCCCTGCCAGTAAACGCGTGCACCTGTTTCAGCCATCAACTGCTGTGCTTCTTCGCCGGCCATTGTTGCGCTAGCAACTTCAGACAAAACGTCAATTACTTCTTGTGGTGTGCCTTTCTTAACGAATAAACCGTTCCACAATTCGAGGTCATTAATACCTGATTGCGCAGAAAGAGTTTGAACACCATCAAGTTTTGCAATCGGCTCAGAACCGATGTTTGCCAAGATATTGATGTCTTTCAAGCAAGGCTCAACCAAAGCCAATGTCGTGTTGATTACGTCCGCATCGCCAGATGACAATGTGTTACAATCCAACATATCGAATGCGGCATCATCCGCAAAACTAAAGCCCATCTTTTCAGCTGCAGCAAAAGAAGCCAGTGTTGGTGTTAGACCCGCACCAAAGTGACCAAGCACAACATCATTATCCTTCGCGTGAGCAGCCAATTCACTCATGTTAGAGTAACCTGCATCACCTGACGCCGCCAAAACGAATGGGTATGTCAAGAAGATACCAACAGGTGTGAAGCTGTCTTCTTCAATGCCGATGTCGATCTGTGGGCCAACAACTGGAACACCTATCACAAAAGACCCAACCATAGAACCATCTGTTGGTCCTTCAAGTACTTCAAGTGCACCTGGGAATGGGCCATCACCACCACCTGGACGGTTCACAACAGAAGCGGACTGCCCCGTTTTTTCTGAAAAGTCGGCGGCGATCATGCGTGTTAAAATGTCTTCAAAGTCACCTGGAGGCCATGGCACTATGAACTGCACTGGACCTTCAGGGTATTCAGCAACCGCCGGCATCGTGCCGGACAAAACTGTTGTCGCTGCCAAAGCAGCAAGTGTTAGTATTTTTTTCATTTGGTAACTCCTTAGTTTGATGGTCAATTTTGATAATGCGTACGTCTGTTTTTAAAAGACGTCCAAATGATGAACCCAATGACCAGAAGGACCATCATAAATAAGGTGCCCGAAACGGGTCGGTTAACAAGGTCGACAGCCGATTTAATCTGGCCAGCACCTGCGGTGAGCCGTTCCAGAATAATCGAACCCAAAACGAGTCCAAGAACAATCGGCACTAATGGCCAATCAAGGCGTCGTAAAACATAACCGATAAAGCCAAATACCACCGAGAAAATACAATCCGTTAAGCTGTTGCGGATCGAATAAACCCCAACGAAAGACAGGATCATAATGAATGCCCCCAAGAACCGATTGGGGATATAGATCATTTTAGCGATGTATTTTGTCGAAATCAAAAGTGTCAGCAACACAAGCGCATTGATAATTAACAATGCCGAGAACAAGCTGAACAAAAAGTCAGGATTGTTTTCAAAAATATCTGGTCCAGGCTTGATCCCTGCATCAAAGAAAACAACCATCATCATGGCCGTTAACGCTTCGCCTGGTACGCCCAGAGCAAGCAAAGGGATCATCGCTGCGGCAGGTACGGCATTGTTTGATGTCTCTGATGCAATCAGCCCCTCAGACGATCCATAACCAAAGCGTGCAGGCTCTTTCGAAAGCGCCCGCGCAGTGGAATAGCTGAAGAATTGGGCGACGAATTCACCCACACCAGGAATAATCCCCATCAACGTTCCATAACAAGCCGAACAAATCGCAATGATCTTGTTGCGCGCGATCTCTTTGAAGCCGCGCATCATGCCACCCGAAATCCGCGCTTCTGGCGGATCAGCATCCTTGCCCACCATCAAGTTCAACGCCTGACTCAAGGCGAAAATACCAATAATCACCACGATCAGATTGAAGCCAGAATAAAGATAATCGATACCAAAGGTGAAGCGATCGATACCACGGGTGGATTGACGCCCAACCATCGCAATTAGAAAGCCAAAGCCAAACAACATGGCCGCAATACCCATCGTCTGACGGTGCGCTGAAATTAACAGGACTGCGCCCAAAATCGCAGCCATCATGATGTCACGCTGTCCAAACAATGCGCCAAGGTCGCGCAAGTAAGGGCCAAAGATAAACAAAGCAATCAACGCCATGCAAATCGAAAAACACCCACCAATAAAGGAGGCCGAATAGGCCAATGACAAGGCGCGCGAAGCTTCGCCTCGGCGTGTCATCGCATAACCATCATAGGTCGTCAGTGCGTTTACAGGCGTGCCAGGCGTATTGATCAGAATTGCGGGTATAGCGCCCCCATACATCGACGATCCATAAACGCCAAGTAGTAAAACCAAACTAACCAAATCATCCAGAAACACTGTTGCGGGCAGCAAAATCGCAATCGCAATTGCAGGGCCAATCCCTGGAACAGCACCAATAATCACGCCCCCCACTGACCCAATCACAATCGCAATCAGGACGGAGGGAACCATCAAGCTTTGAACACCAAGAAGAAACGCATCCATTGTTTCAACCCTAAAAATACGTCAGCATGAAACTGCGAAGCGTAGTTGGAAGCTGATCATAAAGCCAGATCGAGCCTGGCGTTTTAATTTGAAGAAGCGTGCGAAAAGCGATTACAATCGCAAAACTTGTTAGAAAACTGCGCACGAGCCAAATGCGACCACGATACCCTAGGCGCCATGGCAACAAAGTGCCTATCAATAATGTTGATAACAAATAGCCAAACAAAGGCAACAAAAGAGTGTAACCGATGAAATAGGTTACAAATTCGAGTGCTGCTGCGTATTTTGTTAATTCGAAATGAGCGCTTGTCGGCAATAAGAAGCGTTTGCGCCACTTATGTTCTTTGAAGGATGACTGTAAATTCCACAAAGCTGTGGGCATTAAAACCAGCAAACAAATCATTGGCGCGACCCAAGATTGTTTTAGGATCCGCCCAAAGCGCGTCACGCGTCCATCAATCTCATATAGGCCGAATTGATGCGCAAGATATGCACCAAATTCATCCGGTAGATTGCGATCACCCCAACCCGTTTGCGTAAAAAAGAAGACAAAAAAGAACAGCGCCAGACCAGCGGTAACCACCGAAACATGCAGATCCCCGCGTCCGCGCGAGAATTTAAACAAATCTTCTACCTTTACCTTCTTATCAGGCGGGCATTCACTTTTGAAAACATTATCTGGCGCAGTCGGCTGCACCTCGTCGAACAAGAACAAATCTGGAGATTTCTTCGCCATGTTCACAATTTAATCCACGCCGTTTTCTTGTTTATAATTCTCAATCGCATGAAGCGACCTGTCTTGTCCGTTGCCTAATTGTTTACCCCCCCCCAAATGCACTATGCCGTCGGCGCGCCATTTGTCGAAGATCTCAAGCGCTTTATCCGCAAAACTGGGGTCGTTAATGTGACACGCGATCCGATGGGTTGTAACGTTAGCGGGAATATTCGCTTCGATCTCCGCCAAAAACGCGGCCAAGCCGTCTGGGTTGTGCAGGTCCGCACCTTCGCGATCCCATTCGCCAAGACCATCTTCAGGCAGGATTAAGGCGGTGGGCCCTTTGGCTTTGGCCATTTGTTCGCAATGTGCTCGGGCCACTAGCTTGGTTTCCTCAGCTTTCAAAACAATCGAAGTCAACAGGCGATTATGCGCATGTTTCATATGCGCATCCCACTTGCTGTCGATGGGCTGCCATCCCACAACATCGACCAGATCATAACAACCGGGCGCTACAATCTGGGGCGTGCCATTTGCGCCGGCATTTGTCAGCCTGTCCCCACCAGCTGAAATGTTCGAGCCATTCACATGGTTGCCCAGCTCTTGAGTGCAAAAGTCAAAAACACAGGCGAAGGCGCCTTGCCGTGCGAGGCTTTCGAAAGCGCGACCACCCATACCTGTTGCATGAAAAACAGCTACTTCGAAGCCGCGCTCTTCTAGTGCCGGTTTGAGAGAAATGACGTATTTAAGTGCCGAAGTTCCTAATGACATCATACCGATGACCGACTTTTCTGGATCTGGCTTTTGTACAGCACGAGCCGCCCCCAATACTGCTCCCGCCGCTTGAGACAGAGACGCCTTGCCGACCGAATTCAATCCATAGAGCCCGCCAGCCCAAAGGATCATTTGAGTATCTGCCGCTAGCCTTTCTGCAGGAATCAAAGGCGAAAAAGATACGGTTGATACTATATATTTAGGCACGCCTAGAGGCAGCGCCGAGGCCACATCTAGCGCCAAGTCGGTACCCATCGTCCCACCAAGTACAATCATCCCATCGAATTTTCCCTCATTATGCAAACGGGCGGCCAGCAAACTTGCTCCTTTGGCCATGATCTGCATCGCGAGGTTTTCATTACCACTGTCGATGGCATCTTGGATGGAACTTCCACCTTCTTCGGCAACATCATGTTTTGAGTAATCTGCTGGTTGCGATGGACTCCCCAAAACCGAAACATCCATTGTAACAACCTTACCACCCTGGTCACGGATCACACCTGACAGAAAACCTAATTCTTCATCTTTCGTGTCGTAGGTTCCAATGACCAAGATCGTCTTTTCACTCATAGTTTAATCCATGCGGTTTTAAGGTTCACATATTTTTCAATGGCGTGCAGCGACTTATCCGACCCGTTTCCAGATTGCCCTACACCGCCCAAAGGTACCGTCCCGTCTGCACCTCCATAGGTGTTGACGTGCATGACTCCCGTTCGCACCAAGCGAACCATCCGGTGCGCGCGCCCAAGATTAGCGGTCCACACAGCTCCTGCTAATCCATAAACTGTAGAGTTTGCTAGAGCGATTGCCTCATCTTCGGTTTCGAACTGAGTGACACTTAAAACTGGCCCAAATACCTCTTTCTGGCTCAGCGTGGCATCGCGGGTCACGCCCGTTACAATTGTCGGAGCCATATAATATCCGCCGGTTTCTTCCAAAATACGTCCACCGCCAGTGACGATCTGACCACCCTCCGTTTTAGCAGTTTCAACGAAGCTTAGATTTGCCTTTAACTGCGCTTCGGAATTGACTGCCCCTATATGCGTATCCAATTTTAACGGATCGCCGACCCGCATCGCCTCCGATGCTTTTACGACTGCAGCAACAAATTCATCATGAATAGAAGCCTCAACTAACAGCCGCGAACCTGCCACACAGACTTGACCTGAGTTTCGAAAGATGCCCCCAGCAGCCACCTTTGCAGCTTCATCCAGGTTCGGGGCATCAGTAAATACTATATTTGGGGACTTACCACCCAACTCCAAATATACGCGCTTCATATTCGAACGCGCGGCGTATTCCATCAATCGCCTGCCAATGGCCCCAGACCCTGTAAAAACCAAAACATCCACATCCATTGACAAGCCTAAAGCTTCTCCCACCACACGACCTTCGCCAGTTACCGCGTTAAGCACGCCAGGCGGTAAGCCAGCTTCCAGAGCCAGTTCCGCCATGCGCATCAGCGACAAAGATGCGGTTTCGGAAGGTTTCAAAACAACAGAATTTCCCATAGCTAAGGCAGGTCCAAGCTTCCATGCACCGATCATCATCGGGAAGTTCCAGGGGATAATAGCCCCCACAACACCCACTGGTTCCTTGTGGATCATTCCTAGGATGTCGTTCGGGGTAGTGGCGATCTCGCCATAAATCTTATCTAGAGCTTCCGCGTAATATCTAATTGTTGCGGCGGCTGAACCTGGCTCGGCCTTTAGTGCCATTCCAATCTCTGTCCCGTTGTCGCGCACTCCAAGAACAGCCAGCTCCAGCGCGTTGGCTTCGATCAAATCGGCCCACTTTATCAGGACTTTCTTACGGGCAGCGGGAGGTTGATTGGACCAACGGCCATCCTCAAATGAGGTACGTGCCGAAGCTATGGCGTTTTCCATATCTGGAACAGTACCAGCGGCCATCGTGGTCAATATCACACCATCTATGGGAGACACAACATTCATTCGCCCGCCATCAGAAGCTGGCACCTTTTTGCCGTCGATTAGGTGATCAAAGGCGGCAACTGGCAGAGCGCGGAGCGCATCAATCTTGGATTGCTCCATTGGTTATCTCATCTGGCTATTGTGCAAATCATGGTCATTTTCCAGCAGGTGGTGCAATTGCCGTAACAGATTTGGTTAGCTTAGATATTGACATTTTTTTCTCCCTGAGTTTTGGTTCAAATAATGAACCGTTGTATTTAAAAAAGGTTGCCTTGTTAATTATCTCATGTCAAACTTTTTTTATTCCGGCTAAGAAGAAAGGATTTTAATGTCTTCTGCCGTCAAAGCATTGAGGCTTCTTTCACATTTCTCTGCCACCAGGCCAGAGATTGGGCTGTCGCAGTTATGTCGCATCGCTGGGCGGGACAAGTCAACGACTTACAGATACCTCCAGGCTCTTGAAACTGCTGGATTTATTGAACAGAATTCAACAACGAAGCAATATCGGCTTGGCCCTGCTTTATTGCAACTGGCGCAAGTCCGTGAAGAAACAATTCCGCGCAAAGATGGAGCAAAATCCGCTTTGTCAATTCTCGCGGGCGCGACCGGCGAAACAGCACATGTGACGGTTTTGTCAGGCAAAACGCTATACGGATTATGTGACTGTGAACCACCTAAAAACGGCATCCGAGCGGTTATTGACTTGAATATCTTTCCTTTACATGCGACGGCGTCAGGTTTATGCGCATTGGCTTTTGGACCCACTGAACTGTTCGAGGTGGCTGCTGCATCCTTAGAAAAATTCACCGAAACTACACCAATCGACGAGGGCAGTCTCATATCTAATGTGAAATCTGTCCGCACCAGTGGTTTTGGCTACGCCAATCAAAGCTATGAAGCTGAAATCCAGGGTGTGTCCGCTCCTTTGTTTGACCACCACGGTCTTGCCGGAACCGTTGCGGTGGCATGCGTAGCGTCACGTTTTTCACGTGACATCGAACAGACAATAAAATCAGAACTGGTTATCGCCGCACGCGATATAACCCGCAGTTGGGGTGGAAAAATTCCCCCTCAAATTGAGGGTTCATGGGCCCGTACACTCTCATTTTCGAGCGAATAGGAACACGCATTATGAAAGACTCAAATTTTCTAAAAGAAAACAATGGCCGCTTGATGTGGCATCCGATGACATCTCCCCAAGATAGCACCGACAACCCACCCAAGATTATCACTGGCAGCGACGGCGTTTCCATCACTGATATTGACGGGCACCGTGTAGTCGATGGCGTCGGTGGTCTCTGGAACGTGAACCTTGGCTATTCATGCCAACCAGTAAAAGATGCGATCTCAAAGCAGCTGGAAACGCTGCCTTATTATTCGACTTTTCGCGGCACAACCAATGATGTTTCCATCGAACTGTCTTTTGAGCTCAGTGAATTCTTTGCGCTTGATGGCCTCAGCCGCGCATTCTTTACCTCTGGTGGGTCGGACAGCGTCGAAACATCCCTTCGCCTCGCAAGACAATATCACAAATTACGCGGTGAAGCGGGGCGCACCAAATTCTTGAGCCTTAAAAAAGGGTATCATGGCACCCACATCGGAGGCGCATCCGTCAACGGTAACGCGAACTTTCGCAATGCCTACGAGCCACTGCTGCCCGGCTGCTTCCATATTCCCGCACCTTATACTTACCGTAATCCTTTTAACGAAATGGATCCAGTAAAATTGGCGCAGCTCTGCCTGCAGGCGCTTGAAGACGAGATCGCATTTCAAGGTGCTAACACGATCGCAGCTATGATCATGGAGCCTATTCTTGGCGCAGGAGGTGTAATTCCGCCCCACCATACCTTCGCTCCAGCTGTGCAGGAAATTTGTAACCGCAATGGCATTCTACTTATTACTGACGAAGTCATCACCGCCTATGGTCGCACTGGCGCATGGTCTGGTGCGCGTCTTTGGGGAATTCAACCCGACATGATGGCAACCGCCAAAGCCATCACTAACGGCTACTTCCCTTTTGGGGCAGTCATGCTTGGGGAACGGATGATCGATGTGTTCGAAGGTAACCCTGACGCCAAAATTGGCCACGGCTATACCTATTCTGGGCACCCTGTAGGTGCTGCGGCCGCACTCGCTTGTCTGGCAGAAACCAAAAGGCTGAACGTGATCAAAAACGCCGCCGCACGTGGCACCCAGATTTATGATGGATGTATGGAACTGATGAAGAAATACAAAGTGATCGGAGATGTGCGTGGCGGATACGGCCTGATGACTGCGATTGAAATGGTCAGCGATCGCTCGACCAAGAAACCGATTGATGAAGGTACTGCAAAGACAGTGCAAGAGGTCACCTATCAGAATGGCGCAATGGTCCGCGTCTCAGGCCCGAACCTAATCCTTTCACCGCCTTTGGTACTATCAGAAGCTGACGCAACCACCATTCTAACCTCGCTCGATGCTGGTTTTTCTGCTATTTGAAAGGCCTTAATATGACCAATGATTACGTAGTCCTTTTGGGCACCAAAGGTGGCCCTGCTGTCCGCCCCGGCTCCTCTTTGCCCACTTCAAATCTTATTGTTCTTAATGGACAATTCATGGTTTTGGATTGCGCGCTTGGGGTAACAAAAGGATTGATTGATCAGGGAATTCAATTGCGTAATCTCTCCTTAATCTTTATCTCGCATCTGCATTCAGATCATTACCTCGAACTCGGGCCTTTAATTCATACCGCATGGACTGCAGGCCTAAAGACCAAAGTAGATATCTATGGCCCTGCTGGCGTTGACAACTATTGGTTTGGGTTCCTTGCTTCGATGAAAGCTGACATTGATCTTCGTATAGTAGACGAAGGTCGTCCCAATTTGCGAGACCTCGTGGAAATCCACGTGATCGATGCCGGCCACGTAATGGAGCGAGAAGGTGTCTCAGTTTCGGCTATTCGAACCGAACATCCACCTCTGATCGATACTTTTGCTCTATCATTTAAGACGAACCAGACGCATGTTGTCTTCTCTGGTGACACAGCTCGCCTAGAAGCTCTTGAAGGTTTTGCACACGGTGCGGATCTCTTGATACACGAAGCAATGCTGGAATCCGCATTACCCTCTTTGATAGCGCGCGTCGGGAACGGATCAGAAAAACTGATGGAACACTTGCTGCGTTCGCATACATTCGCCCACGATGCGGCCATTACAGCGACCAATGCAGGCGTAAAGCGGTTGGCGTTGTCCCATCTCATCCCGTCTGACGATCCAAGCTATGGGCTAAAAGACTGGGAAGAAGCCTGCGCTGGCCACTATGAGGGTGAGTTGATCGTTGGCCAAGACGGCATAAAGATAGATCTATGACACGA
>CEUH01107818.1_pt1 | contig 20400 bp, 15 predicted proteins | sample 356461 | NCBI WGS metagenome assembly CEUH01 (sample SAMEA2623275, study PRJEB7988) | marine metagenome | isolation source: saline water (ENVO:00002010), including
TGAAAAAAAATATAAATTCATATCTAAAACTTGTCGTATTTAGAATGATTGCCTATTTTAATAAAAAAAGATTTGTTTTACAGCCTACTACAAAAGGCATTTAAAGGGGAATTATTATGACAATAAAAGAAATAATTTACTGGATTGAGGATGTTCCAAATGTATCATGTGAGGTAATAGGTGAAGGTAAAATCTCTATAGCTAATGATCTTCATGTATTCAAGCCTATAATCAATACTGATGAGTTAGAGCACTATGAGAAAATAAGCTCACCTTCAGGAGATACTGCTATTCAACTTGACTTGATAGGTCCTAAAAGACTAATTATAACAAGAGATGACTTTGTGTTTTCAACTAAGCAATCTGGGATGATTCAAATTGATGATTTCCCACCAATGGTTGCTATTTCTGAAATGCTGTCTGCTCTCACGGGATTTGAATCTGCTGTTAAGTATCTATTAATTAGTTCTTGCATTTCATAAGTTCTTAACAAATTAAAGTAAGAAAAGTTGACTTTGTTAAGAAAGCAAAGTGGGGAGGCTAGTGAATTGTTAATTATTTTCAGATTTTAACCAATCTAATTCACTTGCTGTTAATGAGTAACCCTTCTCTTCAGATTTTTCAATAATTTCATTAACATTATCTTGAAATAAATCTATCAGTGAATCATTAAAATCTATTTCATCAAATAATTCTTCATCTATATTCACTTTAACTTTTCTTTTTCCTTTAAATGCTAATATTTCCTCTATAATAGCCTCGGCAAGAGTATGGTCGTAGTAAAAAACATCATCCTGTATATTTATATCAGACATATTATTAGTAATTACGTACACATTGTAACCATCCCTTGTAGAATCTGTGTAAACATAAAGATCATTATTGATGTAGACATTTTCAAAATTAATAGTAAAATCAAAATGCTCTTTAATAACTTTTATCATAGTTTCTTCACTTGGTTTTTTCATTCTGTTTTAATTTAAATTAATGTTAATAATTAGTTTACCTGATTTTCAGTAAGCTTTAATGTAATAAAGTCTTTCCATTCTTTTTCACTCATAATTATTTTTTCAGACTTTCTCCCACCCTTTTTTTATGTTTTTAAGTATCTCATCATTGAAGATTTCTTCAATTTGTTTTTTTGAATTGGAAACCTTCAAGTCTTTTTTTAGAACATCCGCTCTACTTGGACTAAAATCAGTGAAGTGATATATATATGCAGGATATTCTCCCGTGTGATCTTTATTTGTTTTCCAAATAACAAATTTTCGAACCATATTAATTCCCTTACTATTTTTTACGTAAATCTCTTTTTTTAGTAGCTCGCTTTTCTTTAAAGAAATTTTTTCTGAAGAGGCAGTGTCCAAAGATATAATTCTAGTTACTTGAGATATTCCAACATCATTAACATCAGGTTTTTTATCATCTCTTATTCTTAAAAATGTTGGTGAGGTCACACTTGCTGAAGAAGATTTCCCCTCTGAATAGTAAGCATTATCTTTAAAAGTTAATGACATTTTAGAAATTGGACCTTTGGTACTTTCATTATAAATATCTAAACAACTAAATTCAATTACTATCTCAGGCTTAACCATAATAAATGCAAGATTAGATCCTGAGACTTCAATGTAATTAGAATCAACTTTTCTACTCTCTAAATCTTTTAAAAAAGAGGCTCTCTTGTTATCATCAAATCCGTTGTAAATTTTACTTAAAACGATATACTTATTTTCTGAAACACATAATCCAACTAGTAATTCTTTAATCATTTCAGATCTTTCCCCCTGAGATTGTACATATCCTAAAATTACTGCATCAATTGTGATTTTAGGTTTAACCTTGTACACAGGACCATTGTGTGATCTAACCACAATTCCTTCCATACTTCTTTCTTCAACAATTTGTTTATAGTAATCTTCTATTTTAGACCTACTATCGAGTTGTAAGCATTCAATTGGATGAATCGATTGACCATTATGTAAAATTGACTTAAGTTTTTCAATTAAAGATTCATCATCAAAATTAGACTCCTCTCCATTTATTGAAATAATATCAAAAGCAGCAAAATAAATATCTTTTGATTTCTTGTTTACTGACGATTTTAATTCAAAAGATCGTGTTCTTTTTCCCTCATCAAATAAGTAGAGTTCGCCTGCTAAAATAATCTCATTAAAATCGCTCAAAAGCTTCTTTGCATCTGAAAACATGGGCAAATCATCTATTACATTTCCGCTATGATTTATTAATTCTAACTTAGAACCATCAAAATGTAAAATATATAGATGTCCATCATATTTAGGTGAAACATAATATTTTTCAGCCTCCATTATTTTTGACAACATTTCATCTTCTGCAACAGGAGCATATTTTGAAGCTGTTAATCTTTTATATTGTTTTGCAATTTCAATCATACTGGAAGTGGTTTTAATTCTTGATCCGTTAGATGTAATATTAGACAGTACTTATCTGCTTTAATTCTTCCTTCTAAAAAAGCTCTGTAGGGCTTACCTCCATCATTCAAAACAAGAGGCTCCTTTCCTGATTTTCCAGCACCAAGCATCATTAAGGAATTACTTTCATTTAAAGTTTTTGCTATATCAAACAAGAAGTCAAAAGTCAATCCATTTATATGTCTTAATTGATATTTTTTGTTAAATACAAGCTTATTAAACACCTTATTTTTAGGCATCATTTTACCCGTCCATTTAACTTTATTGTGTTCATTTATATTGCATTCATTATACTTTGGCTCTCTTTCTTCTTTCAGTTCCCCAGCAGGAGAATATATTTTTTCAATTTTCTTAACACTAAAAACTGGTTTTTCATCTTCATTAATATAAACTCTAGATACTTCTTCTAAAAATTTCCCAGTAAGTTCCATATCAATTTCTATATCTGAATTGACTAAATCTGCTGAAAACTTTGACATTTTTTCTGTATTGTCATCATCATTTTTAGATTCATAATTAGAAAGTAATTTTTTAGTGCTAGTTTCAGGTGTAACCTTCATTACTTTTTTATTGATAACTTTTTCACCTGACTCAAGAGCCATTTTAATAGCTGGCTTTGGATTTAGAGACTTAAAAGTTACTTCAGCATCTCTATTTTTATCGTTACTAATGTTAATATATCTAATCATTTTTACTTATTAAAACATTGCAAAATCTAAATCGTCATCTTCTTCTTGGTCTTCCTGATAAAGTTCTTGTTCATTATTTTCTAATCCAATAAAGTCTAATTCTGCACACATTCCAGTAATTGCAAAAACTTCATTTTCATTACTAATTAAAAAGGCATCATCTCCTTCATAATCAGCTCTATAATTGAATATAAAGTGATAAATTTTTCCACTATTTAATTCATCTAACAGAAAATCATCATTTTCAAGATTTAACTGGTAAACTGATTTAACGGCTAGTGTTAAATAATCATCAATTGATGATTCATTTAAGACTACTTTTTCATCATAAATGGATGAGACAATGGGTACTTTTTTTCCATCTTTATCAACTCCAACTAAAGAACTTCTTGAAACAGATTCCCCTTTACTATCTAAAGTAATTAAGGATGTTGATCCTGATGGCATGACATATCTACCTTCAGCAAGACCAGCTAATTTACATATACTTTCATTTTCATCATATACTTCAATATTTGACCAGCCATAAATCTTTTTTCTATCGACTTTTTTAAGCTCGGCCATAACACTTTTACCCTTTAATGTAAACTCTGCTTTTCTTGCCATTATTTAATTTTTAAAAACCTTATCATCAATTCCATTAATAATAAAATTATCAATTTTTAATTTTTTTAAATTTCTTAATCCACTAAGGCCATTTAAATCAGAAATACTCGCTTTTAAATTGATTTGTTGTAGCCCTGTTATATTTATTTCTTTTAAATTTTTACAATTTTCGAAAAGCTTTTCACCTAATTTATCTTCTAACTTTTCGTTATCATTTCTATTTGTATCAAAATTAATACTGAGCTTTTTTAACCTAATACATTTTGAAATTGAACTTAGGTTTACATTATTTGAAATTCTTTTTATAGAAATTTCTTCAAGATTTATAAAATTGCTTAAAACATTCAAATCTTCAAAATCAACATTATTTCCATAAGAACCTGCAAATTCTAAAGTTAATTTTTTTAGTTTCTTAGAATTTTTAATAAAATTTAGATTCTTAGTATTTTTAATATCAACCAACTTAAGTTCCTCTAAATTAATTAAGTATTCAAAATAATTATAGTCTAATGCTTCGCGGTAACCATACTTATAATCCAATTTTTTTAAATCAGTAAAGTTTTTAAGCCATTTAAGAGATCCACTACAGCTAAGGATATCTAGGCTTTTAATTTTATTTCCTTTAAACCAATCTTTTCTTTCAACTTCATTATCAGCTCCCTTCATAGGGTGTTCAAAGATTTTAAAATCAATAATTAGAGAATCTAGATTAGTAAATTTTAGTATAGGGGGGAAATTATCATTACTTAAGTTCTCATTTTGTGATAAGAAGTCATTAGTATTAATAGACGATAAATTGACATGTAATAGTGAGCTATCAATTTTGGAATCCTGATGACAATTGGCAATTACACAAAACAATGCATAATCTAAGAAAGGTTGAGCAGGCGCAGATCCGGTAAACAATTTATTTTTTATTAATTTACCATAATTCCTTCCATGGCTATAACTATTTGTTAATTTACATCCATTAAGTAAAGTTTCATAAAACTCTGTTTTATTAAGTGAGATTAACAATCTAATTCCATCATCAATTTTTTTCAAATCTCTTGAAGCCAGTAATTTCTTAACCTCAACGAATGATTTTTTATCTTCTGAACTTAATTTTACTGCATTAGTCTTATTCTTTATTAATATCTCTTGTCCTTCTGTTATTAATTCCATAAAATATTTTTCATCAGATCTGTCTGAATCATCTGAATTTGAATTATACTTTTCAATAAAGTCATTTTCATTTATAATTTCAATATTCAGTTCTTTAGCTTTTACCATTTTATTTGGACCAACTTTAGATCCTGCTAAAATCAGGGAAGTACTAGCTGATACAGATGAAGATGGTTTTCCACCATTAGAAATAATAATATTTTTTAATTCTTCTCTTGAGTGATTTTCAAAAACACCAGTAATAACTACATTTTTTCCATCTAATTTTACACTTTTCCCGTCTTTAGATGAGTTGTCATTCACAATCCAATTATAAACTGGTTCGCTTTTGATATCGATTTCATCAGCAATTATGAGATCTTCAAAACAAGATTTTGAGTTTAAAACAGAAAATTTATTGCTTATAATTCCATTTTTTAAATTAAGTATAAATAATATAGTTCTAGACTCGTTATAGGAAGTTAATTCCCAAGATGAATATTTGGAAAGTAACTCATCAATGGTATTATTCTTTAAAGTATTCCATTCATCATATCTACCATCATTAAGTCCATAAGTTTTAAATTTTAAATAACAAAAACCAGAATAAGGACTATCATTATAATGAAATAAATCGTTTTTATGTTCAATAAAAGAAGAATGAATACATAAATTATCATTTATAATATTTTCACCCTCATCATTGAAAATTCCAATAATTTTAGAAAATTTATCATTTTCATAATATTGTTCTACTTGTGCTTTACCTCGTCTTTCTCCTGAAGTATAATATTCTATTTTAGAACCATGTTTATATCCATTTATCATTTCATGACTATAAAATATGTAGTGAACATTATGTTCTGTTCCACCACATTCCATGACTCCTGTAAAGGGAGAACCTTTATAATGTGTAACATCTCCAACATCAGTTAGTAAATTTTGATTTATCTTTAAAATTTCATTTATCGAATCGTTGTTAGCTTGAAGAGTTGAAAAACTTAAAAAACCGCTAGAAAATTTTGAGAGATTTGATGTTACTTTTAAATTACCAAGCTCGGAAAGATCTCCCTCCAAGTCAACGCTATTAAGCCCCTGAATATTTAAAGTCTGCAATGATTTACAACCTCTTAGAGTTTTAATATTGAAACCCTGCCCCTTTGTAAGGGTTAGTGATAAATGTTTAAGATTTTCGCATTTAACTATACCATCTATGCAAGTTTCATTTTCTAACCTAGAAATAGTTAATTTTTCTAGATTTTTAAAATTATTTAAAAAATCTAAATTTTTTAAAATGGCTTCGTCAGATCCATAAACAGTACCTAGTTGAAGGTTTAATTCTTTTAACTTTTTACAATTATTTAAAAAAGATAAATCTTCAAATATTGTTGAAAACAGCTCAAGATACTCTAGATTTTCTAAAAAATGAAAACTGTCTTGATGTTCAATTTTTAGACCATAACTTGATGTACTAAAACTAAAATCTAGAACCTTTAATTGTTTGAAATTTTCAAGCCATTTAAGTGATCCTTCGACATCAAAAACTTTAAGTGAAGTAATATTTTTATTTTTAAAATCCTCATACAAATTAATTTCCTCTAATTTAAAATCAGATAAATTAATATTGAGATGTGATAATGAATGGAACTTTTCTAAAGGTAGAAATTTAGGAGAGCTTGAATAATCAAATTTTAGCGATAACATAGACGGATTAAAAGAAGTAATGTTATTCAACATTAGAGTTTCATCTTTTTTGACATTTTCAGGAGCATTAGCTATTACATTTATTAAAGCATAATCTAAATATGGTTGTGCAGGACCAGAACCTGTAAATAATTTATTTCTTACGAGTTTATTTTCTCCATTATCATTTTCAGAATATATTATTTTACAATCATGAAGAAGAGATTCAAATAATTCATAATTATTCAAGGAAATTAATAATTCTATACCTAGATCTATTTTATCAAAATCTCTTTCTGATAAAAGCTTCTTTATTTTTGAAATTGTTTTTTTATCCTCAGAAGATAATTTAGCTGTAGAACTATCAACCTCTCTTTTTTTAGCTTTTTTATTCAAAAATGGATTATGTTCTTTGTTGTTAAATGCTGTAGCACCTTGAAACATAGTACGTGATTTCGGCAATTTCTCATTTAATGTCCAGTTTGTTAAATCTTGATTAAATGAGGTTGCATCTTGAAACATGCCCTTCATTTGAGTGACATTATTTACATCCCAACTACTTATATCTTGATTAAAAGCAGTAGCTTCTCTAAACATATTTTCCATATTTGTTATGGATTTTGTATTCCATTTTCCTAAAGGAGAATTAAATCCAGTAGCCCCATAAAACATATCTTCAAGTCCAGAAAGTGAACTAATATTCCAACCATTAAGGTCCTGATTAAATGAAGTTGTTCCACGAAATATTCCATTCATATCATTTACATTACTCACATCCCAATCTCCAATAGGTTGATTGAAAGACTTTGCTCCACTAAACATTTCTGACATGGAACTTACATTACTCACATCCCATTTACTAATATCCTGATTAAATGAAGTGGCTCCAGTAAACATTGCTCGAACTGATTCTACTTTGCTAACATTCCAATTTCCAATAGGTTGATTAAAAGAAGTGGCTCCACTAAACATATAGTCCATATTTTCCACATTACTCACATCCCATTTGCTAATATCTTGATTAAATGTTGTGGCTCCACTAAACATTTCTTGCATGTCATTTACATTACTCACGTCCCAATTGCCTATATCCTGATTAAAGGATGTAGAATCTGCTCTAATGTATTCCAATGAACCCACAAATGCTACAATGCCTATTGAAACTATATTACTAAACATTCCCTGCATTGTTTCTACTTTACTAATATTCCAATTTCCAAGAGACTGATTAAAGGATGTAGCTCCACTAAACATATAGTCCATATTTTCTACATTACTCACATCCCATTTACTAATATCCTGATTAAAAGATGTGGCACCTAAAAACATTTCTGACATATTTTTCACATTACTCACATCCCATTTGCTGATATCCTGATTAAATGATGTTGGACCCATGTAGTAACTCCCTTGATACTTTGAACTTTTAAACATTCCATGCATTGATTCTACCTTACTTGTATCCCAATTGCTGATATCTTGATTAAATGTAGGCCATCCACTAAACACTTCTTCCATCGACAAAACATTACTTGTATCCCAATTAGTAATATCATCATTAAAGTTATCAGGAACTGCTAATTGACGATAGCCTCCCTGTATTTGGAATAAACCATTTAAGGTGGTTAATTTACTTGTAATAACTCTATCTAAAGTATATTCCTTTGAATCAATTATCTTCTTTATATCAGAAACACCTCTAGCAACATAATATTTTTCACCATTTAGTTCATAAACTTTACCACGTTTTGCCTCATCTTTAGCAACAACAGTTACTCCGTTTTCATGTAAATAAATCATTTTCTATATTTTAATTAATCATTTGTACTACTCTACCAAATTTTAAGTGTGATCCAATTTTACCACCAGCAGAAATTACCCAAAAGATCTTACATTTAGGCCTTGTCTTGGGAGCCATAGCTTCTCCATCAGTTAAATAGATGCACCCATCATATATATTATTTCTATCCTTATTTATGTATTCAAAAACAGGATTAAAATCTGTCCAACCTCTACCACTTATAAATTTAGGGAAATTCCCATCATAATTATAAGTTGCTCTAACTTTGTCATCACATTCAATTACTTCAATTTCAGCACCATTTCTCCACATAGAATGAATTTCATTAAAAAAAATAACTAATTCGTCTTCTGAAATTGAACCAGATGTATCTAATGCAACAGCAATTTTTTGATTTCTTTGAATTTTAAGACCAGGCCTTGTGCCATATCTCTTACTAATTCTTTTAGTTGTAAATTTGACTTTAGTTCTTCTACTACTTGATGAAAAAATCTTTAAAGCTCTTTTCCAATTTATTTTTGGATTTCTTTTCTCAATAATTAAATTGATTAAATTTTTGATCTCAATTGGGAGTAAATTATATTGATCATTTGAAAGCCTTTCTTTAGTTTGAACAATTAACCTATCAAGTTCAGTTTCTGCATGTTCAGATTTCAAACTGTCTTCAGAAAATCCCCACTTTGAATGATCACTATGTGTACCATTATTTATGATTTCTTCTAATGCTTTAGCACTTTGATTTGGAAAGGAATTATTTGAATTTTTGTTATTATTTTTTTCTGATTTTTCACCTTTGCTTTTGTCAATTTTTTTCTTTAAATCAAGAATCATTTTGTAGTACCATTCTACAGACTCATTTTTTGGTAATTCTAGTTCAGGAAATGATGATAATGTTACAGCATTTTCAGGTAATTTCCACTTACCTATAAATTGATTTACAACCAAATCTGCAGAAATGTTAAATAATTTAGGATCGTACTTTTTTAAATCTAATCTGAATAAATGTTTAAATAAAAGATGTAAAGTTTCATGTTTTATAACAGCTACTCTTGATGAAAATGTAGTTAGCTCTTTAAGAAAAAACTTTTCATTTACGTAGAGCGTAACTTTAGTATCATTTAAACCTACTGCAGCCGTTGGTATTTCATCTGTGACTTTTCTAACTATTCCACTTAAAAAATGTGCATAAAATGGCTCACTAATAAGCATTTTAATAATGCATCTAGAAATTTCATCATTTATATTTTTAGTAGCCATTTAAATATAATTTACATTGCATCTATTAAAAATTTGGCTAATCTTTTATCTCTTAACATTTCCTTAATATCATCATTTGATGATTTTAGTAAATCAATATATAAACTCATAGTTAAGTCTTTTGGAATAAAATCTAATAGGAAATATTGTATCAAATTTTCTTTATGAGTTGGTTTTATTTTATATTTTGAGGAAATTAAATAAAGGTATAATCTTGTTGAAACAGTTGAAAGCCGATCAGTCCTTTTTTCTCCCTCACTATCTTTTGACAATTGATCTATTCTTTTCTTTATTTCATTGAAATTAGTCGAATCTAATATTTCTTCCGGCTCTACAAGAATTTGAAGATCATCATTTACAAAATTCACAAATGAGCTTGCAGTTATTTCATCCAAAGTACTTAGTGCCAAAGAAAGAACTAAATCAATATTTTTCTTAAGATCGTCTATATTTTTAATTAATTGAAAAAACTGTGTTAAACTTCGTGGAGTTGTTCTTTCAGAGTTCACTAGTTCTGGATAAGTTAAAACAAAAGATATTCCTCTTTTATCAACTCCAGATTTTAATGCCCATTGAGCCCAAATCTTATGATTAAAAATTAAACTAGTGTGAATCATTCTTGTTAACATAGCATCATCCATAGGTGTTACAGAATAATCAGCACCTTCAGGATTTGCTGTAGCAACAATTTGCCATTTTTCAGGGAGTTTCCAAGACGATAATTCATAGTTTTGTAATAATTGCATACATCCTCTCAATATTCTATCGTCAGCTCTATTTATATCATCAATTAGAAGAATACCAGGCCCTTTTTTTGTTGGAACCCAATCTGGAGGGCTATATTTGGTTTTATTACCATCAAGTGTTTTTTCTATTGAAGGCATACCGTGTAAGTCTCCCATTTCTTCAAATTGGGCAGGTGCAATATATTCAAATTGCCACCCTCTGCTTTTAGCATAATCTCTAACCATTTCTGTCTTACCTAAACCATGTGTTCCCCAAATACAAAGAGGAGTAGGTTTAATATCAGGATTGGTAATTTCATTATTAGAACTAAAAATATGTGTCAAAATACTCTCTATTTCTTCACTATTACCTTTTGGGCCGTACTGTATTAAGGATTCACTCATAATTAAACTTTACTCAAAAATATATTATCTATTATAGATAGTATTTAGTTTGTAAATTATTTACTGTTATAATGTATATCAAATATCTACAAAATTTAATGCCCATTTAGGAATATTTTTACTAGATGAATAATATTTATACTTTTTCCAACAATTCAGAGATTTTAGATGATTAATTACATTTTCATATACATAATCATGATCATATCGGTACATGGACCCTTTTCCAAAATCAACTTCAAAAATATATTGTCTTCCATACCAAAATTCTGAAATTTTAAAATATTTAACAGATTCATATGTTTTTTTAATTTGATTTAAACTGTTTAAATTATCAGAATCTTTTTGGTGATTTTCTAATGTTAAATCAAACTGTTTAATAGCTACATTTTTTTTTAAATTAAAATTTAAATACTTTGCTAATTTAATACCTAAATTGTATTTATTTTTAAATGGTTGTAAAGGTGTATTTTGGGCATTACCCCAAATTAAATTTGTTCTAAAATCTCCCAATTTCAATTTGTAATGGTTCAGTTTATATTCTATTTTTTTGGAACTACTAAATTTTGATTTAACTGTAGAAATAAATTCAATTGGCAGCTTTTTTAAATACTCTTTCTTAACAGAAATTAAAATTAAATCAGGTTTAATCTCTAAAATCAAATCTTTCCATAGTTCAAAACCCTTTTTGATTAATAAGTTTTGTTGATCTTTCGTTAATGCTGCCCAAGTAGGATTAGTTGCCAATGGAGAGCACAAATCGGTGTGAAGCGCAGTATTTTTATATGAACCTTTGTAGTAACAACAACCTAATCCATTTAGAAGTGGTAAAAAACCACTTTTTGAAATATTTTTTTTACCAAACCATTTTTCATAAGGCTGAACCTTAAAATAATTATTAAGTGACAATTGTAAAGATTCGACTGAGCCATTAAAATCAGGAAATCTATGGAAATTAGGGTTACCAGACTTTGAATTTTTAAATTCTAAGTCCGATGGATTTAGGGCAACTGTAATAACTTTAAATTCTGAATCTAAGTAAGCATTTAAATCTCCAAAATAAACGATTGGTAAACTTGGCTTAACAACAAATTTTTTAAATTTAAATTCATTGTAATTTGCAATAGCTCTTTCTAGTATAGAATTTAAATTTTTAATTATTATTTGATTAATAAACTTCCATTTTTTTCAAAAGAAATAAACAGGATGATTTTTAAAATCCTGCTTTATTAAGATTATTTTTCATTTTTGCTATTGCACTTTCAAATTCTTTAACGTCAATTTTAAATTGACTGAATACTTCATCAAAAATGGCTTCAGTCTGTTTCTCAGATAATCCCATTAACATTGAAAAAGCATACATATAAGCTGCTTCTTCTCCGTGAAAATACCCATCTGCTGTAGCAACACCTACCATAAAGTTGATAAGTTCAATTTTTTCATCTTCATCTAAAGAAGGTAAAAGTTGCATTATTGTTTCACGTTCTTGTTGTGATCTTAAAATAATCTTTTGATGTCTCTCAGGGGTCATACCCTGTATATTAGAAATATAATTACCTATCCAAGATCCTTCGTCAACAGTAGCTTCTCCATCAGAAATAGCTAATCCAAACCCAACAGTTGCAAATAGAACATGTTTATTGTCCTCATCCTTAGTATTATTTTTAAATAATTTGTCAAAAATCCCCATAAATTAAGTTTTATTATTAATACTAATTCCTTTTAAATATAATAGATTATAATGATTAATAAAGAATAAATTATTAGTGTTTTTTGTTATTCATCATTTTATGAGCTAGATTTTTGTTTTTGACAATTTCTGCTAACCATTTCATTAATTTATCTCTTGTATTAAGATCAGGATATACATCCATCGCTAACTCACTTATGTAATTAGCTTCCTCTAAAGCTAAATCTTCGTCTACTAAAGCAAACTCTATCAGAGTTTCAAAAAAGAGGTTTTTGTCATCTTCATCGAAACTTTTTAAAGCCTCAATATAGTTTTCTCTATCCCCCATTAAAAAATTATATTCATCTGAACCTTCATCAATAGATCCTGGGAATTTTTTTGATATTTCATTACTGAATTTGGAAAAAGCAGTATTTTCTTCCTCAGTTATCTTCCCATCAACTTGAATTAATTCAAAAACACATTTTACAAATACGCTTAATTGAATTTTCTGTTTTTGAACATCATTAAAACCGCTTAAAGAATTAATAATTTCATGAGTTTTTTCATCAGTTATTATTTTATCTTTATTGTTACCAACGTATTTGTCGTTGAACCAAATTCGTTCCTCAACTAAATTACCTTCTTTATCAAATTTTTTCTCAACTCCATGTTTTAACCCAAATCTAAAACACGTATCTAAGGTTTCATCTTCACGTATTGACTTCCATTTTCCATTAAAAAGGTATCCTTTGTAGTAAGTGAATTCATTTTTATCTATGAAATTCTTTTTTTCATTTTTTTGTAAGAGCTCATCAATTACGGCTTGGTTTGGTCTGTTTATTCTTCTGTAAATCTTAGCCTCATTAATATCCTCACCTTTTTCTTTCATAATGATAAGAGTATATTCTGCGCCAATAAGAGATTCAATAAGTGCAAAAAATTTATTTTCAATTTCATCTGGAATAGGTTTATCTAAATCTTGATATTTATTAAAAAACTTTTCATACTCATTAATGAAAGCGTTATATACATCTATTCTGTAATAGATATCTTCAACGCGAAGAATATCTTCTTTGTATTTTGTAATATATTCTTCTGTATGAGCTAATGACATTTCCCAATAGGTTTGTTTTAATGTTTCCATAAACATTTTTCGTCCGTTAGCTCTTGTATTAAGAATGTTTATCCAAGATTTAGGGTCCGAATTTTCGGGAAGTTTAAGGTTCTGTAAATTATATTCAAGTTCTTCTAAATCATTTGAAAATGTAGGTTTAACTAACTGATTTAATCTAATACAATAACTTTTTGATAAATATCCGATAAGAAAGTTCTTACCTTCATGAACATATTTCCAATTATCTTCAACATCGCCAACAAACTTAAATTGGTCTTTTCCTCCGTTATTTTCAATTATTTCATCAATAAGGATTTTAGATGGAACTATATTTTGATTTGGAATTAAAATAAATTCGTTCGAATCTTTCTCTTCGTCAAAATAAAGAGGAACATTAAAGTATTCTTCAAGAATATTTGAACTGTTTTTTAATGCTTTTTTACCATTATATATTTTTTCAATTCCTTTGACCCAATTAACTTTATTAAGAACAGAATTTTCAGTCGATTTAAATTCAGTAGCATCAGATCTAGTAATATTTTCATTGGTGATAATAATCACATTTGAATTATTTATTTTCGGACATTCTATCTTGAATCCATCTCCTGCCCAATAATCATATTGACCTTCTTTAACAATATCATTCACATCAATTTGATTATCGATTAGTAATTTTTTAAGTTCTTTATTAAAAGTAGAATCTGAAAAACACTTAAAGAGCATTGAAAAATTCATTGTTGCATAATACCAACTACCATCAACATCAGATGTAAAAAATTCATCAGGAGAAGTTGATCCATCATTTACTTTAAATTGAACTTTATGAAAAGGGAATCCACTCAAGTTTCTAAAAACTTTTTGTTCAATCAATGGAAGACCTTCAGAAATTTGTTTAGTAGTATATGGTTCAATTTCTCCGAGAAATAATTTAACTAATAGCTCACTATTATTTATTGTTGGAGATGGAATATCTTTTAAATCTTCTAACTGAACCCCAAATAACTTAGCTATTGTTTGATTTTCTTTTAGAAAGAAGATATTATTTGGGTTTATTGAATACTTACTATCAACGATGTATTCTTCTATCTTTTTTTCTTCTCTAATAGAAGCAACAAATCTTTCAGAATTGATAACATTTTCATTTGATATTAAAATCACATTATGTCCTTGAACTTTAGGTATTTCTATTTTAAAGCCATTGCCAGCCCAACATTTTCCAAATACTGTGTTTTCAACTTGATTTATATCAATGTTGTTTTCTTTTAATAATCTATTTACTTCTGATTCAAATAAATTATCTGAAAAGGATCTAAAAATTGAAGCAAAATTCAAAATCCCAAACTGCCAGTTTGGTTCATTCTCTTTTTTAAAATATGATTTAGAAAATGTATTCAGGGGTTTAATATTAACTTCTTTAAATGAAACACCCTTTAAATTCTTAAATATTAAAAAAACATACATTAATCCTCTATTTCTTTCCTCTTCAGAAAAATTCAATTTTTGCAATTTAGTTCTAGTCTTCTCATCTAAAAACTCATTCTGGTTGGAATTATTAGTTGAGGATTTATTAATATTTGATGATGAAATATTTTTTTTAATTTTTATTTTTTTGAGGGAATCATCAGAATTAGGTTGATCAATAGATTTTTTAGACGAAACTGAATTTTTATTTATCATATTTGAAATCGCCCAAACAATAAGAGAAATCACTGCAAAAAGAATAAAAACAAAGAATAAAATACTTAAAATTTTCATGTTTTTTAAACTAATTATCTTGATATGGTAATTGTAAAAATTCGTCTAAAAAACCAATTTCTTCCATTTCGTATTCACCAATTATCAGTAATTGCTTTTCATTATATCTCTCTTCAATAACGCGAATAATCCCCCAAACAAGCTCATCATTGTATTCATAATATTCAGTAAATCTTTCATCATTTATAACATATTCTAATTCCCATTCACCTTCATCTTCCTCAGAACCATTTATAGATACTATGATAGTTGCATTTTCTAATTCATCAAAGTCATAACTAATTTTTAGGTTATAATAGTTTTTTATAAGTTGAAATTTTTTATCGTTGTTCATAGTTTTCAATTAATATTTTGCACTTATTATATTTGATTTACGAATAAAAATACTAAAAAAATTAAAATAAAACTTTACATTTATTCGAAATCCATAGAAAGTTAGAAGGTTATAATTATTCACAAATAATGAAAAAGATACATTACGATGAAATAGTTTTTAAAGATTCTAAAATATTCTACAATAATTCTCTTTTTACAGGGGAAATTTTTTGCAAATATGAAAATGGTCATACAAAAACTGAATTTGAGGTTTCAGATGGATTTAAAAATGGGTTTTACAATGAATATGATAATGATGGAAATCTAAAAATTCAAAAACAATATTTGAATAATCTTAAACATGGATTTGAAGTTTTCCTAAAATCAAATGGGCAGAAAATAAAGAACTCCACTTTCAAAAATGGTATTCACATAAATTCGATACACTACGATAATTTTGGTAAAGAGATAAAAGGTTTGAAATGGTTTGATGGTATTATTTCAAATAATAATCTTAAAATAAGAAAATACTACATCACAAACCGATATATATTTAACCCTAGATTATTGTGGTTAAATAATGTTAGTTCTAGTATAATTTCTCATTTTTTAAATTATTTGTATTCAAATAGTAATTATGAAATATCTGTAGGAGGTGGAGGAATTCGAACTCTTGAATTAACACAAAATAATAATTTTCAATATGATCCTTTAATGTTTACAAATAAAAAATCAAAAAAACATCTTGAAAATTTAATTGTAAATTTTAAAAAAAACTTTCCTATGGATTATGAGAAAATATTTTATGATAAGACAATTGATGACATTACAGAGTTATCAAAGTACAAAATGCTAATCTACGGATGGACCTTTTCATCCTCAGTAAATAAAAACACCTCTCATAATGATTTATTCAATCAAAAGTATCTTAAGATTAGCGAAGGTTACAACACTGAAATGAAAAAATGGATTGTCATGGACTATTCTGTTAAACCAATTGGAATAGTCTTTGAATCTGACGAGAAGAAAAAATGTTTATCTTGGATAAATCAATGGAATTATTAATCTTAAAATTATTAAAATGGACATAAATGAAATTTTAAAAATGAATCCAGATTCTGAATGTAAAATAACATATGATGGATATGAAGAATGGAAAAACTGTTATTATCAAAAAAAAAATGATAGTAGTGTTAATTTAGATACTGATAAACTTCCATTACTAGATGACGAATATATTCAAGATACTGGTGAACCATTATACAATGATAATAATGAAGAAGTTTTTGACCCTTCGCAAGAGATTGAATATGAATATTGCTACACTATGGAATATCAAACTATTTGTAAATCAAAAACATTAATTGGATTGCTTCAAAATAAAATAAAAGAATTGATAGATTCTGGAGATTATGATCCAGATGATGAGTACTCCGAATTTTCAGAAAGTTTAGGTATTTATCACGGTAGAGGGTTTCTAGATGAATTCTTTTATTCTGTTGAGTGTAATGATATTGTTATTCTAGAAGAAAAAGAAGATGATTCTTTGTTGTGGTATACATCTTCACAATTAGATGAAGAGAGTGGTTCGATATCGTTAGAAGAGATATAAAACCCCACTCACATTGACACTTAAAAGAATTTAAATTTTAACGTTGTTTTAATATTTTACATTACTAAATTTTTGAAATCCTTATCCTTTTCAATAGTTAAAGTGTGAAAGGGATTTCCTTTTTACGCCCCAAAATCTGTACAAAATAGGATTGGTGAATAGCAAAGGTTTTATTATTAAAAAATAAATAAATTCAATACCCAAAATCAGTAGTCCAGTAATGAGTATATGGACTTCCTTCCACTTTAATATAACCTACTCCTATCCTATTCCAACCTTTAGAAAACATATTTCGGTAATGTCCTGGACTATTATACCACTGCGTATAAGTTCTTTCAGCCGAGCTATTTCCAGCTGCAATATTTTCCGAATTGCATGACCCAAAAGCTTTAATCCTCTCAAATGTTTTACAAACATGTTCTAGATTTCCGCTGACTAAATTCCTATCATAGGTGGCATGTTCAAAATAATTTTGAACGCCCATATCATAAGAGTGATACCTTGCTGCTCTAGACAAGTTTTCGTCAATTTTCAGCTCAGATAATCCTCGCTTTTTTCTCTCTGTATTAAGAATTTCAACAAACCTCATCTCTTCTACTAAACTTGAAGAAGGAACATCTTCCTTTCCTGAAGGTTGACCGTGTGGGCTAAAAGCATCTCCCTTATTTCTATATCTATCCACACTAAATACAAATGGTTCTTTTTGAGCCATAACAGGTTGAATCTCTTGTTTGAAGTCCTGCTCCATGTTTTGAAGCTGTTTTATCAAAATCTTCATATTATTATTTTCTGATTTTTGAATTGAGTAACGATAAGCCATATAATTTTTATGTCTTTGCTTTTCAAGTAAAATATCCTTTCTTAATAGCTTTTGTGTTTTCTTTAAATTTCTTTGACTAAACTTTAACCATAGTTCTACTTTCCCTTTAACATGAAAAAAATCACTGTAAGCTCTAGCATATAAATTCATTCTTTGCTCATATGCTTTAACAATACTATCTAATTGTTGGTTTTCATTTAAATCTAAACTACTATTCTTCTTGGCTGATTTTAATTCTTTTAGTGCTGCTTTGGTTTGATTTTGGTCCGCCTTTATATTTTGCTTTAATTGAGGCAAAAACAAAGCTAAATCAGCCAATAGTAAATCTAAATTCTCTTGGTTAAGCTCATTGGCATTTTCAAAATTTTGTTTTAGCCATGGCTTATCAATCAAGCTTTCATCTAAATAAATAAAAGCATAATCCATCATCTTTTTAAGATTGTGCTTAAACATCAATCTTTTATTTAAAAAATGAGTACTTGTAGCTAATTTCTCAGTGCTTGCCATTAAGTTTTGATCTTCTTTATCGTATCTATTAAATAAAGAATCAATAAGGTAAGTGAAGTTGAAAAGTTCGCACATTAAGCTATCTTTTTTCGATATGTGCTCTAATGCTGTCCTAGGACTTTCTTTTTCTTTATCAGGCCTTCTTGTTTTTGTTATATTGAAACGCTTAAATTTTTTAACCGACTTACTAGTAGACTTAGCATAAATAACGGTCTTTTTGTCAATTCTTTTAATAGATTTTAATTGGTTCTTATTTTGTTTTACTCTTTGCTTGTTAGCTGCAATATATTTTTTATTGAAATCATTTAAGCTGTCTAACCAACCAACACTTCTTTTCTCATAATGATCGTACTCTAAATTATTATTATTAATACTTTCTTTTAAATTATCAATCGCTAATTGATTTATTAATTGCATCCTTTTAAGCTCTTTTTTACTAGCTTCAATTTCTTTGGTGTCTGGATTATAGTATTCTGAATAAAGGTCTTTAAAAACTAAGTAGTTATTAAAGCCCACTAATCTGTTATTGTTATTATTTATTCTTTTGGTTTGATCACATTCTAAATCTAATTTTTTATGATTCCCCATTGCTAAATATGTTTTAATTTCAGAACTATTTTCCTTTTTAATTTTTTTATTACCCTTCTCATTTAAATTATGTTCATAGCCTTTATTAAACTCTTCAATACTTACAGGATTTTCTAAAAGCTGAAAGAAGTCTAATACTGGAAAATGAGAAGCGATCATTTTACTTGGATTAACATAAAACCAATCTGGATTATAGGCATGAACGTAATGCCATTCCACCTCATATGGTTTTTGAAACATCACCCACATTAAGTTTTTGAAAAACTGTTTCTTTGGTTCAAGATGACCTGCACCCCACGTTAGGTCCATCAGCTCCCATTTATTGTTAACATATACTGTAGACCAAGCATGTTCTGCTCTGTAAAGTGTGTCCCCAGGAAAAAAATCAAATTCATGAGCATATCCATTAATTGTTGAAGTCTGAATTCCTAATGACTCACACATTTCATTAAATAGCTGAGCGTATTCTCCGCAAAGAGCAATTCTTCTTTTAAGAATTTCTTTACTCGTATGCCTCTTCAATGTATTAGATAAAAAAGAACTGTAATCGTACTTGATATTTTTAGTAATCCAATAGGTTATGGCAATTATCTTACTTGGATCATCTGACAAATCCTTTGTTAAATGAGCAGCAAGAACTGTTGGAGATTTAGTATATTTCTTTTTAACCCTTCTAGACTGTTTTTGGATGGCATTGGTATCAATGTTATTAGCGATATCAACATTTGCATGAAATTCAGTAATCAATAATAGTAAGCATAGTACTTTTAAGAGCCTTGAAATTATTTTTTTCATAATTATTGTATTTAAGGGTTAAGTACTATTTGCTTATAGGCTATAATTTTTGATTTCTACTCATATAATCCAAATAATTAAAAATGGTACATATTTACATTAAAAACTGAATCTATTATGATATTATCCCACTAGTTTCGTATTTAGTATGTAAACCACAAAAAAACGTTAAAAAATTTCTTTTAATTATTTTTCAATTTTGCTTGATTTATGATTTTAAAAATTAAACTTTCAACATATTTTGCATCCACATATCTGTTTTGAGCAACAACTGTACCACTATTAAGGTGCAGCATATAGAGTTCTTCTTTTAATACTGTTTGTACTCTAGCAGCTTCAGAAATTGTTTGTTTGTCACTTGAATTATCTTCTTTTACTATTTTTAAAAGCAAATCCTCCACATACTTTGCATCTGTATAATTACTTTCATTTTCAAGAGTTGGGTTCTTAATATAAATCCAAT
>CEUH01030099.1_pt1 | contig 20378 bp, 17 predicted proteins | sample 356461 | NCBI WGS metagenome assembly CEUH01 (sample SAMEA2623275, study PRJEB7988) | marine metagenome | isolation source: saline water (ENVO:00002010), including
ACACCAGATGATGATTATAAACCAGATAAAATAGGAAGTAATGTAACTATAGATACATTACAACAAGAACGTAATAATATGTTAGAGAATAAAAAACCTCCACCACGAATGGATTTTTAATATTTTAATTTAATTAGTTTAAAGACGAAGTTCTTTTTATATTATAAACTTATAATATGTTGCAACCCCCATCGTCTGTAATTTTGGAAGCATTTAATAATACATTTAAGGATTTTTTGAAGGAATTATCTATTGTTTTTCCAGAAAATACTGATATAAAGAAGTATAAAAACGCATTTAATTTACTTACAAATATGACACCTAAATTAACAATAGTTACATGGCAAGAATATGTGAATGATAAATATTATGATGAAATTATGAGTTCACCAATAGAGGCTTTTATAGACCGTGATTATTCTGAAGATTTAAAACAAATTGGTGATGCTTCAAAAACTATGGAAGCAATAAAATTTATTAATAACATAAGAGAACCTCTTCGTGATTTAGAAGAAACAAATCAAGCGACTAGTTTAGCTTATGTACGTAATTTATGCAAATTATCTGCAGCATATAGTAATAATTAAAAACTTTATTGCACAACAAGTATAAATATAATATATAATATATTTTATATATTATTATGGACGATCAAAAATTATGGAATATTATTAATAGTCATTTTAAAGGAAATTACCAAACATTAGTAAAACATCATATTGATTCCTATAATGATTTTTTTGAAAATAAAATTTATGATATTTTTAAAGAGGAAAACCCTATTTCATTAATGACAACATATGATGATAAATTAGATGAATATAGAAATACATGCGAATTATATATTGGTGGTAAAGATGGAAAAAAATTATATTTTGGCAAACCCGTTTTATATGAAAATGATGTTTCCAAATATATGTATCCAAATGATTGTCGTTTAAGAAATATGTCTTATTCTATGACTATACATTGTGATGTTGAAGTTGTTTTTAAGAGAATATTAAAAGATGGTGAAGCTCCTGAAATTATAGGTGGCAGTTATGAATATATTCATAGTGAAGATAAAATAAAAAATGTTAAAAAAGAAAATAATGAAATGCCATATGAAGAATTTAAAATGGATGGTGGTACAAAACCTACTCGTAAATTAGCAGCGGTTGATTTAACTGCTATGGAAACTGCACAATTAAGAGAAATGACAGAAAAATCTTTAAAAGGTAATGTACAAGAATGGACTATGATATTGGAAAAAATATATATTGGTAAATTTCCAATTATGGTACAATCTAATTTCTGTATATTAAATGGTTTACCAAAAGAAATACGAAGTTCAATGGGCGAATGTAGAAATGATGTCGGAGGTTATTTTATCATTGAAGGTAAAGAAAAAACTGTAGTATCTCAAGAGAAATTCGCAGATAATATGTTATATATTAAAAAAGATAACGATGATAAATATTTATATTCTGCTGAAATGCGTTCTGTATCTGAAAAGGTATCAAAACCAAAAAGAACAATATCTGTAAAATTAGTTGCACCTGGTGTTAAATTAACTAATAAAAATATTGTTGTTAATATTCCACAGGTAAAAAAACCAGTACCTCTTTTTATTCTTTTCCGTGCTTTGGGTGTAATTTCTGATAAAGATATTATTACTCATTGTTTATTGGATTTAGATAAAAATAAAAATCTTATAGACCTTTTTATACCATCTGTGCATGATAGTGGTGGTATTTATACTCAAAAAATGGCTTTAAAATATATTGCCACATTAAGTAAATATAAAAAATCTATACCATATGTTTGGGAAATTTTAAATGATTATCTATTTCCACATATTGGTGAAACATTATATAAACAAAAGGCTTTATATCTTGGACATATTGTTTTACAACTATTAAAAGTATATAATGGCGATGAATTACCTACAGATAGAGATAATTATAAATATAAACGTGTTGAATTAGTTGGTTCTCTTATAAATGATTTATTTTTAGAATATTATAGAAAACAATTAAAACATATAAGAGTATATTTTGATACACCATTATCTACAAATCAATCTATATATGAAAATAATTTACAAGGACTTATTAATAATCATTATAAAAATGCTTTCGCAAAAAAAATACTTGAAAAAGGTTTTCGTGATGCATTTAAAGGTTCATGGGGTTCAGAAAAACATACAAAACGTGTAGGTATTGTTCAAGATTTAAATAGATTATCACATAATTCTATGTTAAGTCATCTACGAAAAACAAATTTACCATTAGATTCTACCGCAAAAGTAGTTGGACCACGATTACTTAATGGTAGTCAATGGGGATTTTTTGATCCAGTAGATACACCAGATGGTGGTAATATTGGTTTACATAAACATTTATCTATTTCAACATACATAACAAAAGATATATCAAGAAAACCATTAATTGAATGGTGTTTAAAACACATCTCTTTAAAATTAATAGAAGATTGTTCTTTTCATGAATTATCTAATAAAACAAAAGTAATTATTAATGGTTGTTGGATTGGTATGTTAGATAATCCTGTACAATCTACTAACAAAATAAAAATATATAGAAGAAATGCTTTAATACCCATATTTATTAGTATAACTTTTAATATATCAAGTAATACAATATTTATGTATACTGATGCTGGTAGATTATGCAGACCTTTATTCTATGTTGATAATAATAAACTATCATTTGACCATGTAAATATTAAAGATAAACTAGATAATAATGATTTTGAATGGAAACAATTAATATGCGGTTTTAATAAATTTAAAGATACAGATTTTAATCCAAATGAATGTAAATTTTATGAGTTAGATGAATTATATAATGTTGCGAATAGTGAAACAGATATATTCAAAAATAAAAGATTTACTGTAGATAAAAGTATTATTGAATATATAGATAGTAATGAAACTGAAGATGCATTAATTGCTTTAAATTCCAATATGTTTAAAAATGAAAAAGAAAAATATACACACATGGAAATACACGAATCATTTATATTAGGTGTTATGGGCAATTTAATTATTTACCCAGAGAATAATCCAGGAACTAGAAATATGTTTTCATGTGGTCAAAGTAGACAAGCTTGTTCATTATATAGTACTAATTATCAATTGAGAATGGATAAAACATCTGTTGTATTAAATACACCGGAAATACCAATTGTAAAATCTAGATATATGGAACATATTAATGCTGAAGAGAATTGTTATGGAGAAAATGTAATGGTAGCAGTAATGTGTTATACAGGTTATAATGTAGAAGATGCCGTATTAATAAATGAAGCATCTTTAAATAGAGGTTTATTTAATACAACATATTATAGTTGTTATGAAGCCCATGAAGAGAAATCAATTAATAATGAAAATACAAAGGAAATTAAATTTTATAATATAGAAGATATTGAAAATGTTGTAGGAAAAACAAAAGATGTAGATTATAGTAAATTAAATAAATATGGTATAGCACCAGAAAATACTGAAGTTAATGATGAAACAGCGATTATTGGTATGTTAAGTTCAGATAGTAAGAATTCTGATTATTTTTATGATATGTCAAAAAAGCCAAAAAAAGGGCAAATTGGTGTTGTTGATAAATCTTTTATTTCTGAGAATGAAGAAGGTCAAAGAATTGCAAAAGTAAAAGTAAGAGAATTTAGACAACCTAAGATTGGTGATAAAATGGGTTCAAGATGTGGTCAAAAAGGTACTGTTGGTTTAATAATACCTGAAAAAGATATGCCTTTTACAAAAAATGGAGAAAAACCGGATATGATAATAAACCCACATGCATTACCATCAAGAATGACTGTTGGACAATTAATTGAAACAATTACCGGTAAATTTGGTTTATTAAATGGTGGTTTTATAGATTGTACTGCATTTATTAATAAAAATAATAAATTTAAATTATTTGCTGAATTATTATTAAAAGATGGATATCATACAAGTGGAACAGAAATATTATATGATGGATTTACAGGAAAACAAATTGAAACAGAAATATTTTTCGGTCCAACCTATTATATGAGATTAAAACATATGGTAAAAGATAAAATAAATTTCAGAGCTACAGGTCCTAATACTGCATTAACAAGACAACCAGTATCTGGTCGTGCAAATGATGGTGGATTAAGAATAGGAGAGATGGAGAGAGATGTTTTAATATCACATGGTGCTTCTAATTTTTTAACAGAATCCATGATGGAGAGAGGTGATAAATATTTTATGGCGGTATGTAATCAGACAGGTGTTCCAGCTATTTATAATGAAAATAAAGATTTATTTTATAGTGTATTATCAGATGGTCCAACAAATTGGGTAAATGTAACAAAATTCTCTGCAGATTTAGTTAAAAAGACAAAATATGGTAGAGATTTTAGTATAATAAGAGTACCATATTCATTTAAATTGTTAGAACAAGAACTAGGAACATGTAATATAAAGATGAGAATAATAACAGAAGATAATATTAATAATTTTAATAATATGTTTTATTCTGATAATATTAGTAAATTAATTAATAAACCTGTAAATATAGAAAATGCAGTAGATGATGTAATAACAACAAATGAAAATAAATTGCGTACAAAGAGAAATGCATTTTTTATGCATTATGGAGAGAAAGAGAAAAATGATAAAGATGATAAAGATTTCAGAAATAATCCATTCTTTGTAAAATATTTTGAAAAATATCCAAATGCATCAATGGAAGAAGCTAGAAAACAATATGATGACTTTTTATTAACAGGTCAATCTAATTTATTTATAGATGAAGATTTAATACAAGAAGGATGGACACAAGAATATTCCACAAACAAAAATCGTTTATATTGGTTTAATATAAAGACAGGTGAATCATCATGGACAAAACCGATAATAGATAAAAAAATACCAATTGTAGAGTATCCAGATGAAGATGATAGTCCACCATGGGCACCCGGTGTTACTGCAATGGATTCGGATGATGATATGTCATATGTACCTCCACCTCCAACAGAACCTTATCCAGGTTCTAAAGAATTAGACCAAATAGAGAAAGAAATGAATAAAGATGATAGTCCACCATGGGCACCATCTGATGATAGTCCAGGATATAATCCACTTTCTCCATATAATCCAAATTCAAATTCACCAGATTATCCAGGTACACCAGATTATCCAAAAGAGTTTATGATATCGGATAAAGTATATTTAAGAACCGATTTAAAACCAAATAGAATATGGACAATAAAAAATAAGGATGATAATTGGGTTACAATTTATACAGAAGACAATGAAGGATTAACAAATGAAGAATTAATAAAAGTAGTAAAAGAATTTGACATATATCCAATAAATGATTATTCTATACAAAAGGGAGGAAATTTAGTAAGAAAGAATGAAGATAAATCAAATAATTCAACTACACCTACAATAAATATAGCACCTGTATTTAAAATAATGAATGCCGGAGGTGAACATTCAGAAAATATTGTAAAACCAGAGAAAGAAGAAGGAAGTAATGTACTATTTGCAGGTATGGAAAGTGATAATAAAGAGAAAAATGATGAAGAAGTAATAGGAGGAGGAAATGAAGAAATCACAGATAATAGTAAAATAGATTTTAATAAATTAGTAATCAAAAAAGTATAAAAAATTGATTGAAAATATATATTTAAAAATAAGTATAAATATATATTATAATGTCAAGTGCAAATAGTTCAATAAACCAAATATATAAATCAAGAAAGAATATTCTTGAAATATTAAATGATAAAGGATATGAAGTAGATGAACACATTGATTTTAGTGTAAATGAAATAGATGCTATGTTAAACAATAATCAATTAGACATGTTATTAAAAACAAAAGATGATAAGAAAGTATATATAAAATATAGTTTGACTAGTAAACAAGTAAGATGGCAAAATACTTTAGATGAGACTATAGAAGATTTATATTATATAGATAATACATTAACAAAAAATGATGATTTAATAATAATAATAAATGAGGAGCCAAATGATAATTTGATAAACAAATTGAAATATATTTATGATACAGATGGAATATTTATAGTTGTTCATAATATAGCAAGATTACAATTTAATATATTAAAACATACATTAGTACCAGAATGTACTGTATTAGATAGTAAAGAAAAGGAAGAAATGCTAATTAAATATAATATTAATAATGAAAGACAATTACCAGAAATATCTAGATTTGATCCTCAAGCTTTGGCATTATGTGTAAGACCCGGAGAAATTTGTAAATTTGATAGGAAGAGTGTAAATTCTATGAATGCAGCATATTATAGAATATGTGTATAAAAAATGTAAAACTATATTATATAAAATGGCATCAGCGGGTACTTTAGAATATAATAATCAAAATATAGTATTTAATCATAATCCAAATAGTTTTTTTTATAAATCAGCTCAACATAATGATGAATTGCCAAGTAATATAAATGAATTAGAAATAGAATGTGAAGGAACAAATTATAATGATATTGGTTGGGACACAAGTTGTAATGATACAAACTTTAATACAAATAAAGATGATTGTATAAAAGTAGCAAATTGTAAAAATTATGATAAAGTAAAAACTTTATATGAAAAAGATAATGATTATAGTGCATCAGGTCAATTATATTTAGATAATGGAAAAGATTTTAAAAAATCAGCAATTACTTCAATTAATTTAACTGTTGGTTCGGCTTTTTTAGTTTATGTTATTATTATGAAAGCATTTGAATAATTTTAATGTATTTATATAAATATATATTATATAAATAAGTAAATGTCTGGATCTGGAGAATTAAAATGGAATTATTTAGGATGTTATAAGAAAAATGGTACAAAACCTGTTCTATCAATGGCACCTCGTATGGGTTCAATGACACAAGCAGGTTGTCTAAGACAAGCTCAAAATAATAAGTTTTTTGCATTACAATCATCAAAAGGTGATAATTGTTATATTGGTGATGAAGTTGTTGGCGATAGAGTTAATGACAAAGAATGTTCATCTGTATGTCAACCAGTTGATGAATTGAAAATTGCATCTGGTAATGCTGGTTGTGGTTCATTAGAAAGAGATCAAGAAAAACCATTTTCAGTGTATGGTGTAACAAGAGGGATTATGCCAACAAATATAAAATTAAATAGACGTGATTTTATAATTGATAAATCTAAAGACGGAGAAAAATTTAAAAATGGTATGTATGTATTCTCTAATTCTAGTAATGCTTGGCATTGGAGTGCAAAGAGAGCCTTTGATGGAAATCCAAGTACATTTTGGATGACACCTTATCAGTACGGTAGTAAGTATAATCAGAAAAGAAGTAAAAATTATTTAGATTTTAATTATAAACAAATAGGTAAGACTGGTCCAGGTTATTATAATAAAGAACAACGACCAAATAATAGAAGATTAATGACGAACCCAACAGATAAATATATAGTTCATTCTACAAAAGAAGCAAAATTAGATCCTTCTGATAAGAGAGAACAAATTGAACATTTTGGTGAATGGATACAAATCAAATATCCATATAAAATATTTGTAACTACTTATTCAATTCATCCTGCAAAATTAAATCCTCGTTCACCTATATATGAGGCAGCAAGAATGCCAAAACATTATGTATTATTAGGTTCTACTGATGGTGAGAGCTGGACTAGAATAGATTCAGAAAATAATAATAAATTTACTCAAGAATTAATGTCAAGCACAGTTACTGGTGAAAGAGTAGATAATTTTGTAAAACCAACAAATGAAAATCCACTCGGTGGTGCTACTAAACAAGTTATTACACCTAAAAGTTATGATCATTTTAGATTGGTAGTAAAAGAAAATTACGGGTTTCGTGATGTTGCTATTGGACAATTAATAATTAGAGGAAAAGTATGCATTAGTATGGATGGTAATTGTAGTGTTCAAAATAATGATGCGGTAGAAAAATTACGTAATGGTGCAATTAAAAATTTAAGAGAACCTGAAAATTTTCAAAATATGAATAATAATGAAGTAATAACAGAAGAATCATTTACAAATATGATTGAAAATGAGGCTTCAGAACCAGTAAAAGAATTAAATGTTTTTAATACCGATTATTCAAAATATAATTAATTTAATTTAGTAGAAATTAGTAATATAATATATTTTATAGAATTATATTATATAATGTCAAAGCCAGCAAAAATTAATACTTTAATAGATGCAAATCCAGATTTTAAAGATTTGAGTGAAACTACAAGATTATTAAAAGGAGGTGAAGTAATATCACAAAGTGATTTTTTCCATCAAGATTTTGCGTTTAATGCAGTTAAAATGTTTGACAAGAGTTTAGACACATTTTGGCATTGTCAAGTAAAAAATGGTAAAAATAAGAATTTGTCAGACGGAGAAAACTATAAGTACACTCAAGACCCATATGTACTTGCTAATTCATATACTAGTGTATATCAAGGTGGAGGTAGTGCTTCTACAAAATATTTAACACCTGTTTTAGGTGGTGAAGCTATATCTGGTTCATGGTGTCAAATTACTTTTCCAGCACCTGCTTTTCCAAGTGATATGTCTATCCAAGTAAGAAAAAATAATTATAATACTACATCACAAAGAGAAATTCCTAAAAAAGTTTCAATTGTATGTAGTGATGATGACCAAGATGTACCTGATAACTTAAAAACATGGAAATTTTTAGCCACATATGATTATGGTACTACATATACTACAAAAATTGATTTCGCATTCTCAGGTATATATGGTTTTGAATATTTTAATATAATTATCAATGGAAAGACATTTAGTTCTTATACTGCCAAAAAAATAGAACAACAAGAAACTATATATATTAGTGGATTAGACACATTAAAAATAGAGTTCGTAAATAAAAAATCTTTTCCACAAACAGCTGGTTCTCAAAAACCAGGTATATTATTATCTAAATTTAATGTTAATGGTAAAGAAATGAGAGATTTTATTCAACATGAGACAAGACGTGAAAGAGCAAAACCTGTAAATGGTATGCTTCGTTGGGGTGCAGGTTATGATTTAGTTGCTGCATTCCCAGGAGATGCTGATAGTGCTATGTATAAACCATTACCTATGCCTGGACAAGACCATAAATATGATGCAGCTACTAAAGGTTGTCGCACAATTAGATTGATTGTACAAGAATTATATGGTGGAACTAAATTTAACATTGCAAAATGGAATATTCTTGGTACATTAGGTCAAGTACCTGGTATTCCACAATCAGGAGGTTCTTCATACTTCGCTGGACCTATTGAGCCACAAGGATTTACAAATATGTTACCAACTATAGATAATTCAATATTTAATGGAATTTATACAAATTCACCTGATATTAAAGGAATTCCTTTATCTAATATGATAACAAATACTGAAAATTTTAATAATGATGGTTTAAATTTATTTGAAAATTTTGCAAATAAAAAAACACCTAAAAACAAAAAAGTTTCTCCTCCAAGTCAAATAAATTCTGCTATTAAACGTAGACATAAACAACGTCCATCCGGTAAATATGTTAGAGAAGGTTTTACTGAGTCTAATGAAGGTTCACCGAATACAGATGTTACAACTGCACAAGATGCAATTACAATGGAAAAAAATATAGTTTCTTATATAAATCAATTCAATGCTGAATATGCAAAATATATTCATTGTAATGGTTTACATTTGGCAGATGATAAACGTAGTATTAAAAAAACAGCTGAAGATACAGAAGGAAAATGTTGGCCAAAAACAGATTTTCATCGTTTAATTACTAAAATTGTGATAAAAATGAATGTTGCTGAAAATACAAACTCAGGTACTAATCAATTTCAAAGTTTTACATTTTTGGGTATAAAAGAAGGTGATGAAAGTGCTGGAGAAGTAGCTATAGCAGAAAATTTTACTAAAGAAGTAGATGGTGTTATTTTTTCACCTAAGTCTGCGGAACATAGTGGTGAACATATAATTACATTAAAAAATGAATATGATGAAAATACAGGTGAATTAGAAAATGCTGATGAGGGTGGTGGTTTACATGGTTTACATGAATTTTCTGGTAAAATAACTGGCATGAGATTTTCTTTTGGAACTTCAAAACTTGAATTAAATGCATTACAAGTTGTATTTTATGACCAACGTGGAATTGGTGAGAATGTAGCCTCTTATAATTTTATTAATAAAAAAGCCGAAGGAGATTCTTCACAAGTAATACCTGAATTCAAAGATACAGGTAGTGCAACTGGTGCTGCATCAAGTGTAGCATTTGATATTCAAGGAAATCATTTATCTTTTTATAAAAATGGATTAGTTGCATTAACAAGTATTTCAACTACATTACAAAATGAATTAAATAATTTAATTAGAGCACGTAATTCAATAACAAAAACAAAAAATCTTGAAGAATATAATGCAGATGCAACATTATTAAGTACAAACATTAAAGAGTTCAAAAAAATTCGTGATAGAATGGATATGCAATTGCGTGAATTATATTATTTAGATGGTACAAATTCAGCAAATTCACATTTAACATATACAGGAACAATGATGACAGGAATGTTATGGACAGCATTAACAGCAAGTGTACTTTATTATACTTTTTATGAATTAGATTAAAAATATATATATATAATAATAATATATATGTATGAACTAATACCAAATGTATCCAATCTTGGAGTAAATTTCCAATCAATAAATGGTAAAACAACAATACATGATACAAATTTAGATTCAAAAACATATGGAATATGTAGTATCAATTCAACAAGCAATTCAAATGATTTAAGTAACTTATTTGATAATAATTCAACATCATCATGGACAACATTAGGTGAATATAATAATAAAGCTGATGATCCATTAACAAGTACATCAGCGAAAGATAATGATGCACCAGTATGTGGTGGTGATACATATAAACAAGGTAGTTGTATACATAATTATAGCGGTGAAAGAACTTCTAATAATGAAATTAAATATAATACACAAAATGGTGGGACCCATACTTTAACGGCAATATATCCAGGTGAAAATATAGAAATTATATTTCCAAAACCGTATTATATATATGAAAGTTACTTGGAATTTAATGATAATACTAAAAAACCAAAATCATATTGGTTATTAGGATATTCAGAAAAAGAAAAATCATGGAAATTAATATCAATGAATTTAAATATAAATTATGAAAATAATAGTGAAAGAACACCAATAAATAGTATAGATAAATATAAAAGTGTAAAATTTATTATAGCTGCAGGAAGAGAAGAAGGAACTGTATTATTAAATAAATTTCAATTATATGGAAGCACAGAATTAACAGAACATCCAAGAGAAAAATATAAAGGATTTAAAAAATATAGTGTACATGAATCGTTTAGTAACTGTAATAAAAAAAAGGTAAGATTTTCAGATGAAGTAAAAAATAATGAAAAAAGAAGGGTTTCATTAATTCCATGTTTTATAATTTTTGCTATTTTAGGTTTAGTAATTGTTAAAAAAAAATAAATTTAATATATATATAAATAATAAATGTCTTTTACTTCAAATAATAAAGCTATAAATAAAAATAATGGTTCATTAGCAACTTTAGAGGGTTTCCAAAATTCTTATTTTTACAATGATTATGGTTATAATAATACAAAATTAATAGAAGATGATGCTTATAAGAATGATAAAAAAGCATATGCTCAAGCAGTTATTAGAAATCAAGTTGAACCATTATTGAAACAAGCACAAAATTGGGAAGATACACATAGTAAATTAGGTACTAATTATACTAGTATTACTAGTGATTATGATAAGATGGTTGTTCTTCGTGACCAATTGAATGAAGTTCCACCATATGAAAGTGTAACTGTAGAAGTAGGTCCTAGTCCAATGAATAATGTAAAAATAATAGATTATACTGATTTAGACCCTAGTTATCAGAGAATTGCTGTTGAACCTATTGTTGATTCAACAAATGAAGCTAGTAGTGGTGCTGATTTCCCTGCAGAAGGAGTGTTTAAAGTTAGTGTCGATGGTATGACAATAACAGTAGAAAAAACAGCCCCCTTACCTGGTCAAGAAGCTGCTGGTTCTACAGTTCAATATAGTGATGGTTGGACTGAAAATTTAAAAATAAATATCAAAATAGAGAGCATTCCTGATAAGAAATATTATCATCATACAGATGATTGGGAACTTGGTGAAACACGTAAAAATCAACGAGAACAACATATGTGGGACACAAAAGAATTATTATTATATACAAACCAATTTTACATTATAGGTAGTATAACAACAGCGTTAGCCTTAATTTTTGCTTATAAGAGGTATGGTTAAGTTTAGTAAAAAATAATTATGTTTATAATTATATATACATAATTATGAACTTTAATGGTTATTTAAATCTTCAAAAAGAACATTTAATGGATTTAGGAAATAATAGTAAAATGGGAAATAGTGAAGCTGCTACCGCTATTAGTGAAATCCAAACCAAACTTGATAATGTAAGAAATGCATATAAAGAAACAGATGTTACAACACGTGATATATTAACACACCAAGATGAAATTACTGATATGGTAAATCAAGAAACAGATCGTTTACAAGTTAAAAAAAAGAATATTGATGATGCATTAGAAGGACAAAAAAGAATGATTATGTTAAACGAAAGTTATAGAATGAAATATAGTCATTATTTAAAAATAGTTCTCACTGTTCTTACTGTTACTGTATTATTTGTAATTGTTAAAATGTTATCTACCAAGGTTCCTGGTATTCCAGGTGCTGTTTGGGATTTAATCCTTATTATTATATTCACAGTAGCAATCGTATATGTATACTACGTATGGAGCGATATGCAACGTCGTGATAATATGAATTTCAATAAATTGTTCTTCATTTCTCCTGACCCAGAAAAGGCTAGTTCAACTGCTACACTTCAAACACAAAATGATACTGGTAGAAAGTCATTATGGGATGCTATTAAAAATGTTGAATCCACATGTAAAGGTAATGACTGTTGCGCTGGTAGTGACATGCAATATAATTCAGAAACCAATACTTGTGAAGTTGTAAATGCTTTTGGTAATATAGGCGTAGAAGAAGAAGGATCAAGTGTAAATGATTTAGTTAAACCTACCGACCCTGATGAATACAGTAATTATGGAAAATATCTATAATTTAATAAGTTAATATTATATATACAGATTTTTATATATAATGGGAAATGATGTAACTGTACAATTTCAAATACAATATCATGGTACAAAAGGAGATGAAAATTTTGATTTATATTTATTTGGAAAAAAATTTACATTTAGAAATATAGGCACATCTCAACAAAATTTAGTAAGACGTATTACTGGACCTATGTCTGAATTAAAAATTGTTTTTCATAATGCTGGTTCAGGTAGTAATAGAAGATGTTGGACTGAAAATCATAGAAGATGTAGAACAAGACGTAGATGGGGTAGAAGAAGAACTAGCTGCAGTGGTAATCCGAGAGTACAAAAATGTAGTGGTGGAAACTGGCAAAGAAATGTTGTTATAAAAAGTTTAAAACTAAATGGTTCTGATATTAAAGAATTTATGCACAGAAGTGTAACTAGTTGTGACCCTAGATCTGGAAATGTTACTAGAAAATTTCCAATTAGAGGTGGTGTTCTAAATACAAGTGGTGCTTTTAAAATTACAAAATCAGATATTAATGCTAATGCTATAGGGTCATTCGTTCAAAAACCTATATATGATAAAGCAGTTAGTGATTTATCAACCGCAAATATTGCAAGCCAATCATGTAGTAAAAAATATAGCAATTTAAATACTAAACATGGCAAACTTACTTCTGATTATAATGATTTAATAAAAAGATTGGGGTTATCAGGTAATACAATAAAAAAACAAAAAGGACAAATAGCAAATTTGAATTCAAAAATTACATCATCATTAGCAAATGCAGCTACAGCAGAAGAACAAGTAAAAATATTACAAACAGCAGTAGTAGATAGTGAAGCACAACGTGCAACCACTGATGTAAATTATGAAGAAACTGTTAAAAATAGATATCAAGATATTGAAAAAGAAAATACAAACTTAGAAAAAGAAAATAAGGACAGATCACAAACAAATGATACGTTTAAGAAAAAGACATATTATCAAAAAGAAAATGCTTCTAAATATGATGATTATAATTACATTATGTTTTACATTTATTTATTTTTAGTATTCGGTGTTATTTGTATGTTTTTATTTAAAGATTCAAAAGATTGGGATAAATTTAGAAAAAATATATGGTATTCTGTAGGATTTTTTATTATTATTATATTATTTCCTTTTTATATTTATGATTTTGAATTAAGAGTGCTTTCTATTATAAATTATATTTATTCTATGTTCTCTTCGCGTGTATATAATGGCGAAGCTTTTTAAAACTTATGTGTATATCTATATATTATTGTTTGAATTATAAACCAAAAACATTGTAAACCATCTACAAATGTCCATTTGTTATTATGCTCTATAAAATGTAGTCTTTCGCGATATTTTTTTTCATATTTATCAATAATATCAAGTTCTACATTATTTTTTTTTTCATCATAATTATCATCTAAATCTATGTAAAATCCATAATCGTCTTCTATCATTTTATATTTTTTAAACATATTTAAAAAATATAAAAAAACAATTTTATGTAATTTATAGTTCACTGCTATTAATTTCTTCAACATCATCATTATCAAATACATTAGCTATATTTGAATTATATTTTATTTTTATTCCTTTCCAAATGCCATCTCTACATGTGCCATATATTTTATCGATATATGCATGAACATCTTTTGCAAGAGGTCGTGTTTGTTGTCCATAATTAGCTGTCCACCACATATTAAATTCTTGATTTATTTCATTCTTTTCAATAACACCATTTTTCTGTTTTATTACTTTTTCTGTCATAAATGCGGTAAGATAATCTTGACTAGCACGATATTTATTACTTGCTTCCATTACTAAATCAATATCTTTTACTAATCCTCCAGTTTCACAAGCTTTTTTAATTAACATTGCTGCAAATACTTGTTTCCATTTAGGAAATTTCTCTTTAGTAAGTGTTGTATCCAATTTAAATTGATATGGGCTATCTGGATCATCTGTTACAGGATTTTCTTTAAAATGTGATTCAAATGGAACTACTCTTATTCTTCTCCATGTACCAAAATCATCAGAATTTATTGTCATATATACATTTGTTGTTACTACTAATTTTAATTGAGGTTTAAATGAAATTGTCTTTTCAGCAAATGGTACACGACCTTGTAGATTATCTTCACCACTTGTTATCTGTTTCATTATACCTTCGTTGATAACATCATGTTTTGATGGTTCTTGCATTAGAGCATATCTTTTTCCTTTTAATTCTACCATCTCTGGTGATACTCCACCTACTTTAGTTCTTTCCTTTCCTGTAATCATTGATAATGGGACATCGCCTTTATATTCACCTAATATTAGTTCCATAAGAGATATCAATACTGACTTACCATTCTGACCTTTTCCTACATACATATTAAATGTTTGACAATCGGTTGTACCCATTAATGTAGATGCCAAATGTTGCCACATATATTCTTTTAATTCTTTTTTTCCATTTTGTTCATTTACTCTTGGAAATAATGTATCAAAGAATGCATGTATCTCATTTTGAATAGGTATTGTTTTAGGTGTTAATTCAACATAATCAATATTTGTACAAAATGAAATATAATCATCTGGTCTACCAGGTCTAAATTTTTTCTCTTTGAAATCAAATACACCATTATTAAAGCATAACAAATATGGGTTCATATCTAATTTTTCAATAAAATCATTGTCATAAAAGTTTTCCATAGCTTCAATCATCAATAAATTCTTTTTTGTACATTGTTTTAATAATTCTAATATTTTTGATATTTTTCTTACTATTAGTTTATATTTTTCTGTCTTTTTTTGTTGTATTGGGTCTGCTAAATTTTGTGTTTCGCAATGATGTGATAACTGTTTTGTAATTTCCAAGCTTTTACTTGCATATAAACTACGCATGTCATGAGATATAGCTTTTCTCAATGATGTACCTGAATCATTTTTTCTCCATCTATGATTTGAAAATTTATACCAGTGTTTTTTACCAATACTTGTACATACATAATCATTTTTCATCATTTGATACAATACCGCTGCCAAATCTACATCTCCACCTTCGTATTTTTCTGACATCATACCATTTATGCCTTCTTCACCGTATATAGTTCGGTCTACATAAAATGATATATTATCTTCGGATATCTTTTTATATGCTTCTGGATTTTCTTCTCTTACCCAATGTGCTAATGAACGTTTTGTTATACCACCTTCTTCATATGATACTGCATCATTCCATGTATTTACTAATTCATCTAATTCAGTACTTGAACATTTGAATGATTCTGATTGACTACTAAATTTTATCCATACAATTAACAATTTATTCAATGGAATTCCATCTTTATCCTTATCTGAATTCTTTAATGCCCAACATACCCGTATCCATTTACTATAACTTCCTTGTCCATAAAATTTAGATGATAACGCCATTGTATAATTAGCTGCTTCTCTCAAATTATAATCATCACTCTTTAAATTATCTAAAAATGTTTCATATAATATATCAATATCTGCTTGACACTTGATTAAATTCAAATTTGAATTAAAGGAATTATCTTGTAATGTAGGTATTACATTACTTACTACACGTTTTATAGGTATATTATTTGAAGATAATTCATTCATGTTATTATATTCACTCATAAAACTAGATTTCATATCAAATGAAGGGTTATTTTTATTTCTAATTGATAATTCATAGATATCAGGTACATAATCACTAATTATTTCTTTTGATAATTCACCATCACAGCTATCATATGTAATTTTATATACACATGTAATTTTATATGTATCATGTTTCGGTTTTTTAGAACCATATAATTGCCAATTTGTATGACCTTCTGTAATTCCTGCATCTAATACATCATCCCATGTATTAATTATAGGCAAATCCGACCATGCTTCTTTTATTTCTAGCATTACCTTATTTCTTATAATTTTTTGTGTAGTCCTATCTACATTTAAACCAAATATTAAATGTATACCATCTTTTGTAATTTCCTTTTCTTCAACTGGATTTACTTTTTGTTTTTCCATTACAAATATTTTCCATTCTACATCTGATTTAAAATTATAAATATCTCCAAGACAACACAAATATGTATCTAATAAATCATTTATATGTTCTACTGTATGTTGTCTATCTTTTATACTTATATTATATCTTAAGTCAATATCTACTAACAGTGGACCGTTATTTTCTAACTGTTTCTCTGTTAAATATTCACTTTTTTGTTTATCTAATATGTCTCTTTTATATAATTTTAAAAATGTTGGATAGTCTTTTTCTGATATAGAATAACTCCCACCTATAATTCCTGAACCAGACTTTTTATCCCCTATTCTAGTATTTGTGATTGATAATTTATCTGGATTTCCCTTTTTGACTAGATTAGCCATAAGGAAAGTTTGAAATGACATATCTGATGATTTATTAGATTTTTCTGACATTAGATATATATTCAATATATTTTTTATTTACTTTTCCTTATTATTAATTATTCAATTTTATAGATTACTTTATATGTATAATGCTGTAAAATAATTATATTTTAACAATTATATTACCATAAGTATTTATTCTAAATGTTTTTGTAAAACTATTATTTATAAAATTGAATTAAATATATGAAATATATATATCGTAATAATTAATATGAAGTTCTGTATAAAATGCGATAACATGTGTTATATTTCCATAAATCCTGATAATCCTAATGAAATTAATTATTATTGTCGTGTTTGTGGACATAATGAAAGTAATTCCGATGAACTTTGCATTTTAAATACTCAATATAGCAAAGTTAATGATAATGTTAATATAATTAGCGAATATACTAAGTTAGACCCTACATTACCACATCTTTATAATATTGACTGTATTAATCCGGATTGTAAATGTAATACAGATAAAAATATCAATTCAGATATTATATTCATACGCTACGATGAAAAAAATTTAAAAAATATATATATTTGTACACATTGTGATATTTCTTGGAAATCTTCTAGTAAATAAAACAATATAAAATTGATTATTATTTTTTTTGTTAACTAATTTAGAAATAATACTACACTTTATATATAATGGCAGACTTTAAACAAAACATTGATGATGAAATTGATAATGAATCATTAGGTGTTGCTTCTGATGAAGAAGATGAACAGGAAGATGATTTGATTAATGGAATTGCAACTGTTAAAAATGCAAACAAAACTAAAAAAGCTATTAAAATTAAAACTGATGATGACGAAGAAGATGATGAAGATGAAGATGACGAAGAAGATGATGAAGATGATTACGATGATGATGATGAAGAACCAATTGAAGATGAAACTAATCAAATTGTAGGCAATAATATTAATAATATTGATGATGATTTAAGTATTAATTTTGATGATTTTGAAAATGATTCTGACGATGATGATGATGATGAAAATTATCTACAAAAATTTGAAGATATGAATAAAAGTAATCTTTTAAATATGCATCATCCTGAATTGGTTTGTCATAATAATGATGAAATTGATGCTTTATCTACTGTTCAAAGAGATAAAAATAATAATATTATTGACCCTTTACATAAAACCGTGCCTTTTATTACAAAATATGAAATTGCACGTGTTATTGGAGAACGTGCAAAACAAATTGAATCAGGAAGTAATATATTTACTGAAGTAGATGAAAATACAATTGATAGTTATTTAATAGCATTAAAAGAATTTAATGAAAAAAAAATACCCTTTATTATTAAAAGACCTATGCCTAATGGCAGTTGTGAATACTGGAAATTACAAGACTTAGAAATATTAGTTTAATCTTTAAAAAAACATGTAAAATATCTTTTAAAACATGATTTTTTTTCTTCCTTTCGCATTAATAATTTTTCTAATACTGATACACATCTTTCATTGTCACTTACAATAGTTTCATTATAACTATCTAACATATTTATAATATTATTTATATTATAAATAAATATAGTTTTTTTAATGTTTCATATTTTTTCCACAGTCTAAACATGTTACAAATATAGTCGCCGGTTCATCCGCACTCCTTGTTTGTAACTCATAATATGTACATCTTTTTGATTTACATTTCTTACATGTAAACATATCTGTTGATGCTTGTATACATGTATTATATTTATTCTCGTCCCTTTTTATTTTTTGTTCTATTAATTCTTTCCAACGTGATGGATTCATTTCTTGATGTGTCATAAATGCTAATGATTGATGTGTTATTTCACCATTATTTATTTGTTCCAAAAACAACGGATTTTTTAAATTTATATAAACGCTTCTTAATCTATCCATGTATAATTGTAAAAATTTCTTGTTATCCCATTTTTTTAATATTTTCTTACGTTTTGCCTCCTTATATGCATACATATATATTCCTATCTCTATATTTGACGCTAATTTTTTATCTTTAATTTTTGGAAACATTTTTTCTCTAACATTTTCTCTGAATTTTACCCCCTTGTCTTTAAAAATGTTTTCTGACATTCTATTATATTTTACAATATTATTTATTATTTATATTATTCAATTTTATATTATTAATAAAAACATTTCATCCACCACCTTTTTTTTACTGGTATGATATCACCTGTATTTGTGTCTATTTTAAACCATCTTACTCTTGTCTTTTTTTTTGTATTTATCCAATCATTACATGCATCTATAGAATTATCGTTATTTAAACATCTTACACAAAATTGACCATCTGATACACATCCTGCACATATCTCCATATCACAATATATACATTTTGCTATATTTCCTTGACTATACCCACATGATTGACACATTGTTCTTTTATCCAAATACCAATTCGCATCGTGAACTTGAATTGCATTTCGCATTAATAATAATATATTTGTTATTATTAATAAATAAATAAAATTTCAATTTTATAATTTTCTTCTTGTCTTCCTAACTTTCTTTTTGCTCTTTTTTGTTTTTTTAGATTTTTTAGATTTTTTAGATTTATTCATTTTTCTTTTTCCACCAACTTCTGGTAGTAAATATTGTAATACAAGACCTGCTATTTGGTCTTCAATTTCTGAAGAACTTTCTTCACTATTTAATTCTTCTAATGAATAATTCTGTACATGTGGATAACTCAATATCATATCTAAATTTACTATTATGCTTGCAAACATATTTAATAAAA
>CEUH01023775.1_pt1 | contig 20341 bp, 31 predicted proteins | sample 356461 | NCBI WGS metagenome assembly CEUH01 (sample SAMEA2623275, study PRJEB7988) | marine metagenome | isolation source: saline water (ENVO:00002010), including
GCTGGTGACGGACGGGAGATGTTGCCGGGAGCGTTGGGTGCTGAACCATCCAGCAACTTTCTTGGCGGTCTTCAGAAAGAGTATGGCAACCTACCACTCGCAGAAGGACCTGCAAAGATGGGTGAGGCACAAATTAGCCCCGCGCAGATTGCAGCTTTGAATCTGGAAAAGGTTATCCACGACCAGCTTCTTGACACAAACGCAGTAAACGTATTTCGTAACGCTATATTTGAATCGTCTCTTCTTGGCACAGGTATTGTCAAGGGACCTTTCAATTTTTACAAGCGAGTTCACAAGTGGGAACGAAGCGAAGAGGGCGAACGAGAGTACGTCCCTTATGAGAAGGTTGTACCTAGAATTGAAATGGTGTCTGCGTGGGACTTCCATCCTGACCCATCTGCTACAAGCATAGATGACTGTGAATACGTCATAGAACGTCACAGATTTAATCGCCAACAATTACGTTCTTTGATTAAACGTCCACATTTTATTGCAGAAGCTATCGAAGAATGTTTGGCGAAAGGTCCTAACTACGAGGACAAGTACTACGAAGATACTATTCGCGAGGATGAAACCGAGCCGTATATATCTGAAAGCCGCTACGAGGTTCTAGAATACTGGGGTGTTCTTGACTCTAAACTTGCAAAGGCGGCAGGGTTTGAAGAAGCGGACATGATGTCTGAGTTCGATGAACTACAGGTAAACATCTGGGTCTGCGGAAACATGATTCTGCGCTGTGTCTTGAACCCATTCACCCCAGCCCGTATTCCGTATCATGTGTTCCCATACGAAGTCAACCCATACCAGCTATGGGGTGTTGGTGTTGCTGAGAACATGGAAGATGCACAGAAGCTGATGAACGGTCACGTTCGAATGGCAATTGATAATCTAGCCTTGGCAGGTAACCTTGTGTTTGACGTGGATGAAGCTAGTCTTGTACCGGGTCAAAACATGGACATCTTCCCCGGCAAGATATTCCGTCGTCAGTCAGGTGTCACAGGCACAGCAATCAACGGCCTGAAGTTCCCTAACACTGCGGGTGAAAACCTACAGATGTACCAGATTAGCCGACAGTTGGCTGATGAGGAGACAGGTATCCCGTCAATTATGCACGGTCAGACAGGCGTTACTGGCACAGGACGTACAGCAGCAGGCTTATCGATGCTGATGGGGTCTGCAGGGCTGTCTATGAAGACGGTTGTAAAGAACATAGATGATATGTTGCTAAAGCCACTAGGAGAGGCGTATTTCCAATGGAACATGCAGTTTAACGACGATGCCCCGGACATAGTAGGCGACTTAGAGATAAAACCAAGGGGTGTTGCGGCTGTTATGCAGAAGGAAGTTCGCAGTCAGCGTTTGACAACTTTGCTACAAACCGTGTCTAACCCAATGCTGGCTCCGTTCGTCAAGATACCCAACTTAATGAGAGAACTAGCAATATCACAGGACATTGACCCTGATAGCTTAGTAAACGATGCCAACGAAGCACAACTCTATGCAAAGATGTTACAAGGAATGATGGCAAATGCTCAACAAGCAGCAAGCGCAGAAGCTGGCCCCGGTGGTGAACAGCAAGGAATGGCCCCTGATGGTGGAGTACCTGCAGGAAGTCCGGGAGTCGATGATTCGGGCCGTGGTGACGGCACAATCGGAGTCGGAACTGCGCCAAGTGCAGGGGAAGCTGGCTTTAGTGGAAATGCTCCTCAAACTTAAAGATAGTCACGAGGCGGTGGTGAAGAATGGCGGATAGATTAGATTTACTTGAAATGGAAGATTTTCCTATCATTACGAATCCAGAGGAAGAAGATACATCCTCTGGAGGATTTCGTATAGAGGGTGCTTTTCAGAACTTCTTCACACCAAGAGAAATATCCATACAAGATTACAGTTCTAGGTTTGTGGACTTTACACGAGAAACCCTCGCTAGTACAGGTATCGGTGTTGACCGCCCTATAGATGAAGATGATGATAAAGAGGATGCTGTTGCACCTGAAACAGGAATAGTTCGTGCAGATGGGGGAGATGACCCTGTAGATGATGGTCCTGCTTTTACAGGTGAGATGTCTATAAACATAGATACTGTTGGAACAAGCGCAGGGGGTAACGCAGACGAGATAAACATTTTTGATATGAACACTGTTGGTTTTCAAACTCCCTTTGAATTTAAAGCTACGCAGGAAGCGTATTCAAATGACCGTTCTGGTTTGTTTGGTATGGATAATATAGGAAGAGCCGCCGCTGGTGGTGCGTACCTTTTAGACGCAGGTCTTTTCGGTAGCGCAGTAGCAAGTATTGCAACAGGAACAGAAGTTAAGAATCCTTTTGGTATGACTACTTTTAGACCATCAGGGGGATTTGGAATTATAGCAGATGTGCTTCACAATAGACAATCTCAAGCTCTCATGGAAGTTCAGTCTGCTCATGCTGCTGGTTTAAACCAAAAAGGCTTTGCACTCACAATCGGTTCATCAGGGCTTGTTCGCGCACCGGGCAAGTACGGGTACTTAGGTAACTTAGGTCCTTACTCAAACGAACAGCTTCACCGTATCGAAGCTTTCCAAAAAGGATTTGACCCACGAACTTTCGACCCAAGAAAAGAAACAGGTAAGTATATAGTTGATGAGGGCGGTGTCATAACAGGCGGTATGAGTTTTTATACAGCGAATGGTAGTTTTTATAATGGAGCTACTGGTCAAACTTCTGCACAAGGTAGTCTTAGTGACCTTAACAACCTTGCATCAGCAACGGGTCTTACTGGGGGCCTGACCGGAACAGCACGAACCGCTTTAGATGGTGTTCGCAGTGGTAAGTATGAAAGTCTTCACGATGCTATCAAAGCATTGGGTGGTAATCCTGCAGGAATTAAAACCATGCAGGATGCAATTAAAGCTGGGCTTGTAACTTCAGGTAGAGGAGTAAAACTATCTGGCGGCAAGCTTCCGGGTGGTACAACGATTGCACAGAAGATAGTGGAGCAAGAAACTGGAAGAACAAAAGATATCAACGAACTTAAGAAAACTGCAAAAGAAAAGTATAATATTGTAGGCATAACAAGTGCCAAAGCTCTTGAATCTCAGATTGCTGCTAGGCAAACCGAAATGGATGTAGCTGCGGCTAGATATGGCTTTGACGTAGGCAGTAGAACTTATAGTCAAGTAATGGACAAAGCTAAAGCTGAACAGCAGGCGATAGATTTAGCAAAAAAGGCAGCAGAAGAAGCCGCTGCACAAAATCGAACACTACAGTTTGGTTATCAAGATTCGAACGACAGTGGCGGGGGTACAGTATCAACTCCTACCGGAGGCGGGAACTTTGTTTCAGAATCGTTTGAAGATTATCAATCAAGAGACTATCACGATTTTGCAACAGGTGGTTTTGTTGGCATGGCTATCGGTGGTCAGATGGCAGGCGGTATGTCTTCGGGTTTTGTTGACCGCCCACCAAGTCAGGTGTCTGAAGAACAGACTGTTGCAGACAACGTAGAGACGAAAATGCCAGAGGGTGCGTTCGTCATCAATGCTGCTGCAGTAGAGTTCGCGGGTGAAGAAGATATCAAGAAAATGCTGAACGATGCACAAAAAGAAGCAGTTAGACGCGGTATTACTATTGACAATTCAGAAAACTCCGCTAAACTTATAGATGTAGCCATCTCTCGTGGTGAAGTAACGGTTGCACCGTACCTCGCTAGAATCATCGGCTACGACAGACTCAACAAAATCAATAATCGCGGTAAGCCAGAAACCAAAGAGCGTCTGCAAGAAGCAGCGCAGGGTGGTATGTTAGGCATGGCGAATGGGGGTTCGATTTACGATTACGAAGACCCAATCATACTTGATGAAGTTAAACGTAAGATGGAACAAATGATTTCGTCTGCTCAACAACAGGGTATGAACATAGAAAGTTACTATGATTTAGACCCCTACGGTCTTTTGGATGAAGAAGAACTTCGTCAAGCCAAAGAAAACATAGACCAGTTTACTAAAAAAGAAAACATAGACCCTATAGTCTTTGGTCCGTTTTTTGGGACTGATGATTTTATGGGTTCAGGCCCTGCTGCTAACGTTCCTAGAACGCCCTCTTTACTTAATTTGTTTATAACAGCAGAAGAGATTGCTCACGCTTCTGGTTCAGGAAAAAACTTTCAATCTTTAGCTAGTCAACCCGGTATGACTGATGAAGAAGCTCGTTATAACGAAGAATTAAGAGCAAAACGAATTGCATATGAAACTGTTAGGGGACTTTTACCAAAAGGCGAGAGAACTGTACAGCATACGTATGATAACTACGGACATCAATTTTTAGAACATATTAGACAGACTACGCCTAAAGAATTACAGAGTCAAGTCATAGCTTCTATGGCAGAAAAATATCCTGAATTACAGGATTTAATAGACAGTGAAGAAAGAATTGCGCGGTCACAAAGAGCAAAGCAAACGTTTGAACGAAAAGCAAGCGGTGGATTTATTAATAGATAAGATTTGTCAGCTACCCGCAACGCGGCCCTGACGTAACCGAAGCGGCTACCTACAAGCCAAGTAGCCCCGCATCATGAGGTAAAACAAATGGCAAAAACAAAAGGCCACAGAGCCAATAAAGCAAACGACTCTTTCGGAGTTACTAACAACAAAGAACTGTATCGTGGAAAGTATCGCGAAGAAGTCTATAAGGATGAAGAAGACCAAGAACAGGTAGAAGCATCCGAAGAAGAAACTGACCCCGCCTCACAAGAAGCGGCTACTCAGGAAAGTGATAGTTTCGTTCCGCAAAAGGAAACAAAAGAAGCGGAACACGATTACAAGAAAAGATACGACGACTTAAAGAAACACTACGATAGCAAGGTAACAGAGTTTAAAGAAGAAATCGCGAGTCTTCGAGATACTATGAATAGCCGCGCTGTTGAAATGCCAAGGGGTGTTACACCACCGCGAACTCAAGAAGAACTAGACGAGTTCAAAGAACGTTACCCTGACGTGTTCGAAGTGGTTCAAACTGTTGCTTCTATGCAAACAGAGTCGCAAGTATCAAAACTCCGTGACGAGATTGGCACAATCAAAGAACGGGAAAAGAACCTAGAAAAGCAGAAAGCCTACGAGGAACTCTTACGGTTACACCCAGACTTTGATGAACTCAAGACCACAGACCAGTTCTTGGGTTGGCTTGAAGAGCAGCCACAAACTCTTTCAGATGGTATTTACAAAAACAATACCGATGCAAGATGGGCGGCTCGTGTTGTGGACCTTTATAAGGCCGATGCTGGTCTTACAAAAACAAAGAAGTCCAAGCGTCAGGAAAGTGCGGCAGAAGCTGTTACTAAACCTACTGCTAAAGAAGTAGCCACTGACCCCAATGCGGGTAAGAGGGTCTTCAAGGCTTCGCAAATCGCCAAGATGAAACCTTGGGAGTTCGAAAAGCTAGAGAGCGAAATCGACTCTGCAAGGGCTGAAGGGCGAATCGACTTTAACTCTTAATCCTCAAAGGAAGGGATTGAACAATGGCTTTTAATAGTTCATCAGGTTACAATAACCTGCCCTCCGGTAACTTTACACCGGAAATTTTTAGCCAAAAAGTTCTCAAATTCTTCCGTCGTGCTTCGGTTGCAGAAGATATTACGAATACCGACTACGCTGGCGAAATTGAAAACTTTGGCGATACTGTACGTATCATTAAAGAGCCAACAATCACTGTATCCTCATATGCTCGTGGTTCTGTGGTAAATCCACAGGATTTGGCAGATGACCAGATTACTATGGTTGTTGACCAAGCAAACGCATTTGCGTTTAAGATTGACGACATCGAAGAGCGTCAGTCTCACGTTAACTTCGAAGCCCTCGCTACTTCTTCAGGTGCGTACTCGCTGAAGCGGAAGTACGATGGTAATATCCTGACAGCAATGTTCAACGGTGCTGGTATTTCGTCAGAATCTGGCGCGGCTACTGCTACTGTTACAGGTCTGGGTACATTGGCTTCACCACTGACATCTCAGACAGGCGACAATCTCGTCAACATTATGCTGAAGATGGCTCGTGCATTGGATGACCAAACAGTTCCTGAAGAAAACCGTTGGTTCGTAGCTGCTCCAGCTTTCTACGAAACACTGTTTGGCGCAGGTGCAAAGTTCGCAGAAGTGCAGGTAACTGGCGACGGTACTTCACCACTGCGTAACGGTCTTGTCATGCAGGGCAACATTGCTGGCTTTAATTGCTATAAGTCAACTGCAATGAACGCTTCTGGCACAGACACTGTTGACGTAACTGGTCTGGGGGCTGGTGAGTTCCCAATCTTGGCTGGTCACATGTCATCAACTGCAACTGCTTCGCATATTGCGAAGACTGAAGTTGTACGTTCTACTGAAACCTTTAGCGACATCGTACGTGGTCTGCATGTGTTTGGACGTAAAGTTCTTCGCCCAGAAGCCCTCGTTCGTGCCGTTATTTCACTGTAAGGGAGATTAGAAAATGGCGACTTTTCAATCATCGGCTGTAACAAGCCAAGACGCTAACATCCCTGCTGGTGGTGGCGCACACGTTGCTGTTGTCAAATTGGACTTTTCAAGCACTAATCTTGGTACGTCAGAGTCCATTGACGTAATGCACGTTCCCGCAGATACTATCGTTCTAAACGCCTACTTGGAAGTTTTGACCGCTGGTGCTGGTGACCTTGACTTAGGTGATGACACAGACCCTAACCGTTACGTAGCTGCTTACGACGGTTCTGGTGCTGCTGTTGCTCCTGCTGCAGGCACTGCTGGGGGCTTTTTGTATAACGCTAATGACCACATCGTTTTAACAAACGGTTCGACTGATGCGTTTACAGGCGTTGTTAAAGTTGTAGCAGTAATGACTCCGGTCCCTGCTGACCCTGCAACTGCGGCAACCTTTGCCTAAATGACTGTCGGGGGGCAGGGCAACTTGCCCCTTGACGTACACTTTTTTTTATGATATAAGCATCTAACCCTGCCGGGATACACCCCCATGTTCACAGCCGTAATCATAGCCTGTCATGTTGCAAGCGCAGATATGTGCATGACTATAACAGACAATCGTGGTCCTTACGAAACAGAAGAGAGATGTAAGGAGCGTATTGATGAAATGGCGTATGACCTCATGGGATTGTGGACTACTTATCGTATGCCTATGATATTTAAAATGACAAGTTGTTTGACAGGCGATGGCACAGAAGTATTCACATAATAAATTAAATGTGATATAATACAGCATCACTTATTAGGAGATGAGTTATGAATTATATCACAAGCAATATACCGTATTTTAAGGTTTGGGTACGACGAGAATATACAACAAACTTTGACCGATATCAAGGAGAATTTCTTCATGCAATGGCGATAGGGATAACAACCCTACCAATGCGAACTCTTAGTTTCCAAGTTATGTTTACTGGATGTGAGGAAGAAGAAAATGTACACGGTGGTGCTATGTGGGCTAGGATGCCTCTCACTGCACTTGTAGGTGACACACCTTTAGATGAGTGGCCTGAACCAATACCTACTTACCTTGCACAGCCTTGGGATTGCCAATCACACCATCATTCGGTGTTTGTACTGAATAGAGCGACACCATGCCCTTGGTTGGCAAAGATAGACGGGGAGTTCTACCCTGCTAAATATTACTTTACTGTCGATTATACCGACACTGAGGTAGCTGATGACCCTGCTCAACACAAACAAAGTCATGTTTTGGAATTGTTGGATGCAGGTAAGTGGACAGGCAACATGGTTGCCCTTCCCAACAACAGAGTCCGTGTTACTAATCCTGCGTGGTTTGTAACAGGAGAAGGCCCACCAGACTTTGCACCAAGCCAGTGGGTACACCATTCTAAACAAGACCCTAACTACGTAAGTGATACGGCAAGGGTATTTGATAATCTTTATGCGGAGACAGATTATGAAGAAGATGATGAATAAAAAGAGCAAGGGCATGGCTCGTGGTGGACGCACTGCCATGAAATCTAAGGGATATGCCAAAGGTGGTAAGATGCGGTCTAAAGGCATGGCTAAAGGCGGCAAGATGAAGATGCGGTCTAAAGGCATGGCTAAAGGCGGTGCAGTGGGTGGTAAAAAAGGCAAAGCCATGACTGTTGCACAGATACGTGCTGCTGCAAAGAAAAAAGGCTATAAACTAGTAAAGGCGTAGTCATGGCTAGACAGGGACTATATGCCAACATAGCTGCCAAAAAACGCAGAATAAAAGCTGGCAGCGGAGAGACCATGCGTAAACCCGGAAGTAAGGGTGCGCCAAGCAAAGCTAACTTTAGACGTGCAGCACAAACAGCTAGGAAGAAGTAATGGCTCGTAAACAAGATAAGATGCCAGCCCGTAACAAGAAGAACTTTCGACCAACGAAAGCAGGGGCTGGTATGACTAAAGCTGGGGTAGCTGCTTATCGGCGTAAGAACCCCGGTTCAAAATTAAAAACAGCAGTGACAGGGAAAGTAAAGCCGGGTAGCAAAGATGCTAAACGGCGTAAATCTTTTTGCGCTAGGTCTGCTGGACAAATGAAGAAGTTTCCTAAAGCAGCAAAAAATCCTAACAGCCGTTTGCGTCAAGCAAGGAAGAGATGGAAATGCTAACTGCATTGATTGGACCTATAAGCAATATCGCTTCTACGTGGCTTGAGGGCAAGGTAGAAGAGAAGAAAGCACAGTCAGCTACGAAGGTAGCCAAGGCTCAAGCGGAAGCTGTGGTTATGCAGAAAAAAGCTACGGGTGAAATTGATTGGGACTTGGAGATGGCCCGTGCTTCGTCTTCAAGTTGGAAAGACGAGTGGCTGGTAATTTTGTTTAGTATTCCGCTGATACTAGCCTTCATACCGGGCATGGAAGGAGTGGTACAAAATGGGTTCGAACAACTCAACAAGATGCCTGAATGGTATCAATATTCCTTGGGAGTTATCGTTGCCGCTTCTTTTGGCGTACGTTCAGCTACAAAATTCTTTGGTAAAAAGTGATAGGTTAGGAGATTAGTATGATTCGTCGTAGAAGCCGTACAGGAGGCATTAGACAAATAGGTAGAGGCCCGGTAAGAAATAAACCTACTCGTTCAGGTGATAGTCCTAAAAGACCTAAATTACCAACAAGAGTTAGGGCAGGTAAAAGTTCATTTGGAACAGGTCGAGTTACAGATGCTCAAAAGAGAGCTATGCAAGCGACATTAAGAGGTAAACTGCAACAAGTCAAACGCAGACGCTCGAATACTACACCAGAACAAAGCGCAAGATTTAAACAAGCTGCAGAACTATTTAAACGTAGACGTTCAGGACAGCGACCAGCTAGGCCAACACAGAGATTAACTGCACAACAACGTTCAAGGTTGGCTGCACAAAGAAGGGCAGCGCAAGCACGAGGTAGAGGAAGCAGAGGTAGAAATTTAGCTAGGCGTCTTACTAATAGAATGGGTCCTAGAACATTAAGGCGTAGATGATGGCTGATTGGTGGAAAAGATATCTTCAATTTAATGTTACAGCCAAGCTAACTATGATTGCTTCTGTTGCAATGTCATGGCGTTGTGCAGAGTGGTTTATGAACTTAGAAGACCCTACAACACAACAGTCTGCATTTGTCTCCGTTATCATGGGTGTTATGACAGGTGTGTACGGTATCTATCTAGGTAGAGAATCTAGGGGTAAGTGATGCAATATAATCGTGAAGCACTCATCGACCAGTTGATTTTACATGAGGGTTTGAAGTTGCAAGTCTATCAAGACCACCTTGGCATTGATACAATCGGTGTTGGCAGGAACCTTGAAGACCGAGGTATCACTGACGGCGAACTTGCTTTTATGAACATGCTTAAAACAGAAGTGTACGAACAGGGCATAACAGAAGCTCATGCTCGTTTTCTTTTATCCAATGACATAGACATTGTAGAAAAAGAATTAATTGCATCACACCCTTGCACAGCAGGACTTGATGATGTTCGTTGTCGTGTGCTTTTAGACATGGCGATAAATCTCGGTATGCCAAGATTAAACAAGTTTAAAAACATGTGGAAAGCTATACATGACCGCGATTTTTCTTTAGCAGCAGTTGAGATGCTTGATTCGCGTTGGGCATCGCAAGTAGGACAACGGGCGGTACGTTTGGCTACCGCTATGCGGGATGGGGAGTTAGTATGTTAAAGCCACCTAAGTACAGAGACGCTTTGCAAGAATTAAAAAAAGGCGGCAAAGTAAAGAAAAGCAAAAGCCGTGTCAACGAAGCTGGTAACTATACCAAGCCTAGTATGAGAAAGCGTCTGTTCAACCGTATTAAGGCAGGTGGAAAAGGCGGCAGGCCGGGACAATGGTCAGCAAGAAAAGCGCAAATGCTGGCTTCTGCCTACAAGAAAGCAGGGGGCGGATATAAAAACTGATGGTCGTAGCAGAGGTACTGACAGGAATCGCTCTTGTAAAACAGGCCACAGACTTTATCAAGTCCCAAATCAACACCGCTAAAGATATCGGGGAGATAGCAGGACAGATAGACGACCTGTTTCGCGGTGAGCAAGAAGCACAAAAAGCACGTAACAAAAAAGCAGGTGTAGATACGTTTAGCGTTAACACGGTTGCTCAAGAGGTTATTGATGCAAAATTGGCGGCTGAGAAACTGCGCGAGGTGTCCGTTCTTGTAGACATGCGGTTTGGACCGGGAACGTGGGCAGGTATTGTTAACGAACGTGCAAAGCGTATACAGGAAGCAAAAGAAGCAGAAAAGCAGCGGCGTATAGAAAAGGCTCGTAAAGAACATCAGTTTTGGGAGGCGGCAAAGGCAACAGCAATAGCTGTAATTGCAATCGTAGCAATGGTCACCTGCTTTGTTGTTGTGTTGACTTATTCTAGCTAGAACCGTATACTAGAGTATTTGGAGAAATAAATGGGTTTGCCTAAATTAGCGATAGACGCTTTACTTTTTAAATATCAGGCGGAGATGAAAGATGCAACGTATGTACTTAGCAATTACCTCAGTAATCCGGTTGCTGTGGGAGAACATCCAGACTTGCTTGAAGAAATGGACAAAGCAGTTGATAAATATGCTGAAGCGAATGAAAAGTTTGCTACGCTTGTAAAGCTAACTCAGGAGAATAAAGATGGCACTAAAAAAGAGCCAACGCTCTTTGAAGGCATGGACTAAACAGAAGTGGCGTACCAAAAGTGGTAAACCGTCGACACAGGGTCCAAAAGCAACCGGGGAAAGATATTTACCTGAGAAAGCCATTAAGTCCCTATCAGCGAAAGAGTACGCTGCAACAACCCGTGCTAAAAGAAAAGCAACTAAAGCAGGTAAACAAGTCTCTAGACAACCCAAAAAGATTGCTAAAAAAGTACGTCGTCATAGAAGAGTAACATGACCTATCTCGAATTAATCAATTCTGTCTTACGTGAAATTAATGAGGTGGAGATTACCACGGTCAGTACAACTCGTGGTATTCAAACATCTGTTAAAGACTTTATTAACAAAGCACAGCGAGACATTATTAATTCTGAAGTTGAATGGCCTTTCACAGTGGTCAATCAGTCTTTTACTACCACAGCAAGCACAGCAGAGTATAGTCGTGAAACAAATGCAAAGACAGTAGATTTTGACAGCTTTACTGTACAAGAATCTGCAACCACCGCAGAAAGAACACTACGATACTTGTCTTTTGAAGAATACTTAGAAGGCTACAATGAAGTAGATACAAATCCGAATGGAGACTCTGAAGGTTTACCTAGATTTGTTTACTCTACACCAGACAACAAAATTGGTTTATCTCCCGTTCCTGACGTATCTACATACACAATAAGATATTATTATTATCAGACAACCACAGATATGTCTGCAAATACAGATACACCAACCATACCTGAACGTTTTCACGATGTAATTGTAAACCGTGCAAGATATTTTGCACATATGCTTCGTTCAGACGTGCAGTTTTCGCAACTTGCATTGCGTGATTACGAGGCTGGTCTTGCTCGTATGCGTATCGAACTCATCAACAAGAAAGACTACATGAGAGCAGTTTAATGGCAGATACCTCGCTTCTTAGCCCGTTTGTTGTCCGTTTGGGCGGTGGCTTGGTATTGGATAAAGATACTTTTTCTATCCCGCCGGGTGCTGCCTTACAGCTACAAAACTTTGAACCAGACATTAACGGTGGTTATCGTCGCCTTAATGGGTATACTAAATTTGATTCTAATCAGGTAGGTGGTTCGTCAGGCACAATTCTTGGGATACATATATACAAAGACCAAGTAATTGTTGCAAAAGGTACGTCTGTATTTAAAAGTACAGGCAGCGGATACACTAGTATAGATACAGGTCGCACCAGTGCTGGAAGATACAATTTTGTAAACTTCAACTTCAACGGCACAGATAAAATGATTATGGTAGACGGTTCAAACCTTGCGTCTGTCTTTGATAATTCTTCTGTAACTGACATAAACACAACTAACAGACCAGCAGACCCTGCATTTGTAGAAATATTTAAAGGGCATATATTTTTCGGCGGGATGTCAAGTAACCCTGCAGAGTTAGTATTTACTTCACCATTTTCTGAAAATGATTTTAGTTCAAGTGATGCAGGAAGTTTTAAGGTAGATGAACCTGTAGTAGGTATAAAAGTTTTCCGTGAAGAACTTTTTATATTTTGCCAAGATTCTATATTTAAAGTTACAGGCTCTAGTTCATCTAATTTTAACGTTGTTCCAGTTACCCGTGCTACTGGTTGTATTGATGGTTTTAGTATTCAAGAAATATCAGGTGACCTCGTTTATTTAGCCCCTGATGGTTTACGTACGATTGCTGGTACTGAAAGAATTGGTGACGTGGAACTGGGTACGATTTCTAAGCAGGTGCAGCCTCGCTTGGATAACGTTGACACAGACCGTATCTCTAGTGTTGTTATTCGTACTAAATCACAGTACCGTTTGTTTTTTCCAAGTGATACAGGAACTGATGCCTCATCACCGGGATTATTAGGTGTTATTAAAGCTGGTGTCGATGGCGGTGTTGGTTGGGAATATGCCGACTTAAAAGGCATTAGAGCTTCTTGTTGTGTTTCTGGATTTATCAGTGGCGTAGAAACAGTTTTACATGGTGGTTATGATGGGTATGTATACAAGCAAGAATCTGGGAATACTTTTGATGGGTCTAATATAGCGGCTGTTTACACTGGTCCAGATTATACAATGGGGGATGCTGGCATCCGTAAGATGATGCAGCGTATCATTTGGAACTACGATAACGAAGGCACAGTGAACTCAAACTTTCGTATTCGATATGATTTTAATGCAAGCACAACCCCTCAACCAAATACATACACTTTAAATACTGGTGCTGCCATAGCTATTTATGGTAACCCATCATCAACTTACGGAACAGCCGTGTATGGTTCATCAGGTTCACCTCTTGTACGTCAAAGTATAGAAGGCGGTGGATTTACAGTTGCGGTAAGATTAGACGATACAGCAGGTGCTGCACCAATTTCATTGAAAGGTTACCAACTGGAGTTTACTCCGGGTGGAAGGAGATAATAAATGGCAGGATATACCAGACAATCCACGTTCACTGATGGCGACGTTATTACCGCTGCTCACAGTAACGATGAATTTAATAAAATTCTTGCAGCGTTCGATAATACAACAGGTCATGCACACGATGGGACAGCAGCAGAAGGTCCGGTCATTGGTTTGATTGGTGACCCCGGTGTTGCTACGCCTCTTAACAAGGTTGTCATAGATAATCCCAACAATCAGATTGAGTTCTCTGTGGATGTATCAAGTTCGTCTGTAGAGCAATTTGTTGTAAAAGATGGTGTAATCGAACCTACGACCACCAACGATATTGACCTTGGCGCAAGCAGCAAACAGTTTAAAGACTTGTATTTGGATGGTACGGCAACCATCGATGGTCTTGCCATGCCAACAACCACAGTCACTGACATTCTTGACGAAGACAACATGTCCTCTAACAGTGCAACCGCGCTGGCAACACAACAGTCAATCAAAGCGTATGTTGACACACAGCTAACTGCAGAGGACTTAGATTTTCAAGCGGATAGCGGTGGCGCACTCAGTATAGACTTAGATAGTGAGACACTTACGTTTACTGGTGGTACAGGGATTGATACTAGCGGTAGCGGTAACGCTGTTACCTTTGCTATTGATAGCACTGTTGCCACTCTTACAGGTTCACAAACACTTACAAATAAAACTATAGATGTAGATAACAATACTGTATCAAATATTGAAGTAGATAACTTTAAAGCTGCTACAATAGTGTTAGAATCAGAGGGCATTGGTTCAAATGATAACGATACAACAATACCAACATCCGCTGCTGTCAAGGATTATGTAGATACACAAATCACTGCAGAAGATTTAGACTTTGCAGGCGATGGTGGTACAGGTGCTGTTGACCTAGACTCACAGTCATTGACTATTGCAGGTACAACTAATGAAATTGAGACATCTGCTTCTGGTCAAACACTTACTATTGGGTTGCCTAACAATGTAACTATAGGTAACAACCTTACTGTTACAGGAGACCTGACTGTTACAGGTGATGATATCACTATGGGTACGAACACCTCTGGTCACATCATGGTGGCAGACGGTGCGAACTTTAATCCGGTTGCTGTATCTGGTGACGTGACTATCAGTAGTGCAGGTGCAGTAACAATTGCAAACAGTGCTGTTGAAACAGCGATGCTTAATGCTAATGTAATTAGTGGTCAAACTGCAATCACTTCAGGGCTAGATACATCTAACGATACCCTACTAATCCACGATGCAGATGCAGGTGCGTTGAAAAAACTCACACTCGCTAACCTGTCTTCTGGTTTGGGTGGTATTACAGATGTAGTTGCAGATACGACTCCGCAGTTGGGCGGGTCACTTGATGTTAATGGACAGGATATCGTATCTGTGTCCAATGGCAATATCGACATCTTACCAAATGGTTCTGGTGTAGTAAACCTTGATGGTGATGGTTCTTCAGGTGGTGTGTCTGTATCCGACGGTCTTATTGATATACGCACAGGCACAGGCAATGTATCTAAAGTAAAGTTCTATTGTGAGGTTTCTAACGCCCACGCACAAACACTACAAGCACAACCACATTCCGCAAGCAGTAGTGCAGTGTTAACATTACCTGTAGCAACAGGAACATTAGTGGGTACTGGGGACACTGGAACAGTATCTAATGGCATGTTAGCTGATGCAGAGTTAAAAGCACTTGCTGGTCTAACATCTGCAGCAGATAAAGGTATTCAGTTTACAGGCAGTGGTACTGCATCAACGTATGACTTAACTGCTGCTGGTAAAGCCTTGCTAGATGATGCAGATGCTTCTGCTCAACGTACTACACTTGGTCTAGCTATTGGCAGTGATGTACAGGCATATGATGCGGAACTAGCTGCACTTGCTGGTCTAACATCTGCAGCAGATAAGGGTATTCAATTTACCGGGTCAGGAACAGCCGCAACCTATGACCTTACAGCCGCAGGTAAAGCTTTACTGGATGACGCTGATGCTGCTGCTCAACGTACAACTCTTGGCTTGGGTACGGCAGCAACTCAAACCGTAGGGACATCAGCTAATAATGTGGTGCAACTAGATGGCTCTGCACGGTTACCTGCAGTTGATGGCTCACAGCTAACTAATGTAGCATCTTCGGGTGCTTCAGCAGGTTTTGCAGTGGCTATGGCAATCGCACTTTAGTTGACAGACACTTTAAAAAACAGTATACTATACTGAGGAGAAATCATGGCACAGGATTTTGAAAGAAACATTGCAAAAGGTGTGGGAGCAAGCGAAGTAGTTCTACGAACCGCAAATTCCGACGATGCGCTTATCGGTATCAATATTGCTAATATTGTAACTTCACAAATTACAGTGGATGTATATATCACAGGGGCAGGTGGAACCACAGATTACTACATTGTTAAATCTGCTCCCATCCCGGCAGGTTCAGCCCTACAGGTATTGGATGGTGGCGCAAAGGTTGTAATGCAATCTGGTGATATACTTAACGTCATAAGTGATACCGCAAGCAGCGCAGATGTTTGGGTTTCTGTAGTTGACACCATCAGTTCATAAGGAATAGCCCATGCCCCTCATTGGTAATCCTATCACTGCAAATTTTCAAAGCAGACCTGCTACCCAAGAGTTTAACGGTAACGGGTCTACAACCACGTTTACCCTGAATCAAACGGTAACTCAGGAAGATATCATCGTATCTGTAGATGGTGTCGTACAGGAAAGTGTTGATGCGTTCACTGTGCCAGACGGTACAACACTCACCTTTACTGCAGCACCGTCAAGCGGAACTGGTAATATATTCGTAATTTACATGGGTGTATCTGCAGCGTCTGTAACACCTGCAGCAGAAAACAAAGGTACGTTTAAGGCAAGCGGTATCTTCCGTACCAACGCACAAACACTCAGTTCCAACACAACCATTTTGGCAACAGAGAACGCTAACGTAACAGGGCCACTTACAGTAGCCAGCGGTGTGACACTCACCGTTGAATCTGGTGGTACATTGGTGACGCTATGAGTACGTTGAAAGCAGATACAATTCAGAACACCAGTGGCGGTGCGGCTACGCTGACTAAGCAACACGCAGCAAAACATTTTGTTATTTACGATAACACTGACTCATCCAGAGCAATACAAAATAGTTTAAATTGCAGTTCTTTATCTGATGTAGGCACTGGGCAAACGTCAGTATCTTATGCAAATAATTTTTCTAATACAAAGTATACACATGGGGGTGCAGCCGCGTGGGACGGTGGTGATATAGTATCAGCAGCCCTTCAAAATGCTGCAACAAAAACTAGTGATATAACAACTTCTGCGATTGAACTATCTACTAGATATGTGACTGCAAGCTCTGCGGGTGTTTATGACTATGACTACTCACAAAACACCTCGTTAGGAGACCTAGCATGAGTACAATTCTTGTAAACACACTCACTGGCACAAGCACTGCTGGCTCTATCTCTGTTACAGGCGAAGGTAACAGCACAACAACTAATCTCCAGCAGGGGTTGGCGAAGGCTTGGGTAACGCACACACACGCAGACTCTGTTGATGACTCATTTAATGTATCAACTATCGGAGATTCTGGAACAGGGTTATATATATGTAATTTCACTTCAAATATGAACTCAACTAAATACATTGTTGGTAGTGCTGGAGCCGTTTATGAAACAAACAGTAGTCGTGGTGGAGATTTTTCTGGCATGGATATGGGCGGTGGTGTAACAGATAAAAGAGCCACTGACCATTGTGACGTAGCTGTACAAGCGGGTTCAACTGCTTCAGGTAATGCGGTTTTGGCTGACCGTGATTGGTCGATGCACATATTTCACGGAGATTTAGCATAATGGCTGGCAAAATTGTAGCAGACCAACTAGAACACAGCACTGTAGGGTCACTTGATACGCAGTACGTTGTGAATGGTAGTTCAAAAGCTTGGATGCATGAACTTCATGCAACAGTTTATGATAGTTTGAATGTAAGTTCAGCAACTGATGGTGGAAGTGGAGATACAGTAATGAATTTTTCTTCTGCAATGAACAATAGCTTGTATGCAAATCATGGTGGTGGACTTGATGCTAACATAGGTACAAACAGCGGTTATATGGGTTATCAAGCTGCACATTTTGACCATCAAGTTAGAACAACAACTGCTTGTAATCCTAGAAAAGGGTTTTACACTAGCACTGGTGGATTTGGAGATTATATAAGTAGTACAGTAATATTTGGGGATTTAGCATGATTAAAACACCTAAATTTAAAAATACACATTTATGGGATAGACTGTGCTGGGCAAAAGAAAACCTAGAAGGCTATCAGTCGGAGTACCGTGTGGTCTACGAGGACAGCATTGATGAGTGCGCTAAGGTGCTTGTACCAGACCCCAACTGGATGGCTTGTGCATTGCAAGGTGGTATACTACCCCCGGTTTGGGTGTACTGGGAACTTGCAAAGGACGAGGCAGAACCAGACTTCAAGAAACATACTCGTGGCTATCTGTTGCATCAGACAGAGCCAGTGGAAGCTATGACAGAAGAACAGGCGATTGAGTACCTGATTATGAAAGACTGCCCCCAACACGTTTGGCGGGATTGGAATACAGGCAACAAACCCAAGATGGTTATTTGCCGCAAGGAACAGTTACCAAGCACTAGAGAGTGGCGCAATGCTTGGAAAATAACTGAAGAATTAATCGTCACTGATTTAGCAGCCTAAGAGGAGAAACCTAATGGCAACAACATACATCGTAGACAAGGACGGGAATCAGGTTGATGCTTCTACAGTTACCGTTCCTTCTGACCGTCACTTTCGGGGTGCATGGTCATTGAGTGGCAAAGTCATATCCGAAGATATGGACGCAGCCAAAGTAATCTTCAAGGACAAAATCCGTGAAGTTCGTGCGCCTCTGCTCGAAGCAGAAGACGTGGTGTACATGAAGGCACTTGAAGCTGGTGACACAGATGCACAGGCTGCATCAGTCACTAAGAAGAACGCTCTTCGTGATGCCCCAGCAGCATCTGCAATTACTAACGCAGATACAATCGCAAAGCTGAAGGCAGCTTGGGATACAAGTGTACTAGGTGACAGCCCGTACGCATAAGGAGTGAGAGATGGCACTGACCAATCTTACAAAAGGCACGGTTGTTGGCTCTGAAGGAGGGTCAGCAACCACTAACCTTGCTCAGGGGTTGGCAAAGGCTTGGGCAGATTACTCAGGTTCAGGAACTACTTTTACCGACAGTTTTAATTGTGCATCTGCAACAGATAACGGGACGGGTGATTACACCATAACAATTACAAACGATATGGCTAGTGGTAATTTTTCTTTAACAGGAAACTTGGGTGCAAGTCAGGCTGGAGATGAGCATACTTTAACTTTTTTATCCACCGATACATCCGCTGGTTCTCGTAGGATTTTTTCAAGTACAAACTATGAACCGGGTTCTGCAAATGGCACTCCAAGAGATAACATAGTAAATGCAGTATTTCACGGAGATTTAGCGTAATGCCATATATAGGAAAATCCCCAGAGTTCGGTGTTCGCAACCGCTTTGTCTACCAAGCAACTGCTGGTCAGACTAGCTTTAGTGGTAGTGACGCAGACAGTAAAACACTGACCTACGCAGATAGTCTGTACGTAGATGTGTATCAGAATGGTGTGCTGCTAAAACCGGGTACAGACTACGCTGCTACAACAGGCACTAGCGTTGTACTGGTCACAGGGGCATCCCTGAACGACATAGTTGAGATGGTAGTCTACGATGCGTTCAGCATTGCGAACTCGTACACCAAGACTGAATCGGATACTCGCTATCCATTCAAGGGCAACAACAGCATCATCCGTCTCAACGGTCAGACTATCAGCGCAGACATTACGATTGACTCTGATGAGAATGGCGTGAGTGCAGGGCCAATCACACAGAACGCAACCGTGACTGTTAACGGGTATTGGAGCATCGTATGACCAGTGTATTGAATGTAGATACTATTGCAGATAAGGCTGGCACTGGCCCTGTTGAGTTGACTAAACAACACGCAGCAAAGATGTGGGCAAAATACGATGCTGGTTCAACACTAAATGATAGTTTTAATGTGGCTACATTAACAGACTCTGGAACTGGATTGTTTGATTTAGCTTTTACAAACAGCATGAATAATGCAAATTTTGCAGGTCAAGCCGAAGGTAATAACAGTGGTTATTTTCCTATGTCAAGTAGTGAAACAACTGGGGAAAACACAACCAGTAAATTTAGAGACACCCGCAGAAACACATCTCATACGGCTTTTGATTCTACCCTTAACAGATGTAGCGTACACGGAGACCTCGCATAATGGCAAGCATACTTAAAGTAGATACAATTACGGGTGTAGCCACCGCTGGCTCTATTGCAGTTACTGGCGAGGGCAACTCAACCACGACTAACCTGCAACAGGGGTTAGTAAAATCTTTCGTAGAAGGAGCTAATCACGCTGCTGGAGCTATAAATGGTGACACGTTTAATATTGCATCATACGTAGATTACACAACAGGCGTATCAGAATTTAACGTTACCAATGCTATGGGTAACGCAGATTATCCTGTTATGTGTAGTTCTCAAGCAAATCATGTTTATCAAAGTCTTGCAATTAGCACAACTGTTTACAGGGCTTCAACTATTGGACTAGGAACTTCAAGTCTTGCTGATGGTGACAATGCTGCAATGATTACAGGAGACTTAGCATAATGGCAAGCGAACTGAGAGTAAACACCCTGAAAGATGCCAGCGGTAACAGCTCCATTGGCATGAGTACGGTTGCAGGGGGAGTATCAAAATCTTTTG
>CEUH01020772.1_pt1 | contig 20323 bp, 20 predicted proteins | sample 356461 | NCBI WGS metagenome assembly CEUH01 (sample SAMEA2623275, study PRJEB7988) | marine metagenome | isolation source: saline water (ENVO:00002010), including
CCATCAGTAAAAAAATAAGAAGATTCTTTAAGCACAATTAATATAGCAGCAGAACCAGTAAAGCCAGTTAAATATCTAATATTAGTTAGATTGGTAATGTATAAGCCGTGAAGATCGTGCTTTACAATATCATTATATAAATTATTTAATCTATTTTTGAAAATGGAACTCATTTTCTAATTAAATCCTTTATAATATTAAGCTCTTGTTTATAAAACTTTGTATCAATCTTTTTTATGCTATTTAAATCATTTAATACATTTTCTGCTTGTTGATAATATTTTTGAGTTTTTAAAACCTCATAAAAGGTTATAGATAAAATATTGGGGTTGATGTTAAAAGTTGCAACTTTTGTATCAAAATTTTTGGGTTCTTTATTATCATTTAACCACTGATGAGCAAAAACATCATCAGGTGCATTTGATAATAATATATCTACAAATTTTTTAGTTTCAATTTTACTTCTATTTAATGAATCACGGACCTCAATCAATAACTTAATAGGCTTTAATAATGATTCATTGGATTCAAAAATTTTTTTGAGAATTCTTTCTGCTTTGATAGTATTACCTTCAATAAGTTCAATTTTTGCTAAAACATACTGACCTTCATAATTATTAGGAGCATGTTTTAGTCCAATTTCACATACTTGTCTTGATCTAATAAAATCATATTCAGAAAAATAAAGTTCTGCTAATTCAGGAAATGTAGAATTGGAAAAATCTTCAGCAAATTTATGTTCTAATTGGGATTTAGTATATTCACTAGTATCAGACATTTTATCTATTTTTTGCTACCCAATTTTCTATATATTGTTTTGATTCTTCTATAGATGTACCAGGAGTAAATAATTTTCCAACACCAATTTCTTCAAGTTTAGTAATATCATCTTCAGGAATGATACCACCACCAGTAACCAATATATCTTCAACTCCTTCTTCTTTAAGAAGTTCGATAACTTTTGTGAAGATTGTCATATGTGCACCACTTAACACAGAAAGCGCTATTACGTCCGCATCTTCTTGGATTGCAGCATTGACGATCATAGATGGACTTTGTCTCAATCCTAAATATATTACTTCCATACCTGCATCTCTAAATGCTTTTGCTAGAATTTTAATTCCTCTATCATGACCATCAAGGCCTGGTTTTGCCATTACTATTCTTATTCTTTTTTCCATTTCATTCACCTAATAAAATTGTTACAGGTCCATCGTTAATAAAGTCTAACTTCATATGGGCTCCAAATCTACCTTTTTTTACATTAATCTCATAGTTTTTTAATTTTTCACAAAATTCTCTATATATAATCTTTGCATGGGAAGGTTTGGCAGCCTCAAGATAACTCGGTCTGTTTCCCTTTTGTGTATTGGCTAATAACGTAAATTGACTAACGACCAAAATAGAACCTTTAACATCTAATAATGAATAATTCATTTTATTATTTTCATCATTAAAAATTCTCATATTAATAATTTTGTTTACATAGTAATCAAGATTGTTAGTGTTATCGAGTTTTTCAATTCCAATCAAAATTAATAGACCTTTATCTATTGATGAGTAAATTTTTTCATTTATCAACACTCTTGCTTTTGATACTCTTTGAATTACAATTTTCATTAAGATATCCAAACATTTTCTGAGCCCAACTTATTTTTAAATGCTTTAATTGAATCTATTTTGTTAGAAACAAATATATCATCTGCAGTAATTTTATTAATCGTACCTTGATTGCCTACAACATGTAAAACTAGTTTACATTTTCCAGGAAACTGAACGGCTGTTTCATATAATTGGCTTATAATTACTTGATCGTTATTTTCAAAATTTAATTTAATATTTATTGTATTAGAAAATTTGTCTCTTATATCTGTTATATTTAAAATTCGTTTTGTAATTATTTTATTTGCGTCATCATTTTGTTGTTTTGAAGGTTCCCCCTCAACATAAATAATATTATCGTTTTTGAAGAAATCTTTGTATTTAATGTAAGTGTCACTAAAAGTAAACAACTCAATATATGACCCATTGTAACACTCAATTCTAGATATATTCCATGGATTATTTTTTTTATCATACAACACACGAGTGTCAATGATACGTCCACCCAACTTATAATTCGATTGACTAGCGCTTTTGTCATCATTAAAACCATAATTGGTAAATGTTGCTAAATCATCATAATATTCATCAAGTGGATTGCCTGATAAATAAAAACCAAGTACATCCTTTTCATAGTTCAAAGTATCTTTATTATCCCAATCAGCAATATTAGGTAAAGCAACTTTTGAAAAAGTATTTGTTCTGACATCATCTGAAAACAAACTTGATTGTATAGAATTAATTTCTTCATTATACTTTTGCCCAAATTTTATAGCATCTGAAATCATCATATATTGTTGTGATCTTGAGCCTTCTAAATCATCACAAGCACCTGATTTGATTAAACTCTCTAATACTTTTTTGTTAATGCCTTGACTTCCAACTTTACATAAATCAAAAATGGTTTTAAAAGGTCCATTTTCATTGCGATATTCAACTAGTTGTTGTACGGATTTATATCCAACATTTTTGATTGCTGCTAATCCGTAAGAAATATTTATTTTATCATGTGCTATAAATTCTACTTTTGAGGTATTCACATTTGGTGGTAATACATTAATATCTAATGATTTTGTATTTCTAAGTAATTTTATGATGCTATCTGTATTAAGCAAGTCTGATGATAAATTAGATGCCATAAATTCAGATGAATAATGGGTTTTTAACCATGCTGTTTGGTAAGCAATCAAAGAATAAGCAGCAGAATGGCTTTTATTAAAACCATATTCAGCAAATTTTGCAAGAAGATCAAATATTTCTATTGATAATTCTTCAGATAGGCCTTTTTCTTGAGCACCTTTGATGAAATCAATTTTAAACGTTGCCATCAAATCCTTCTTTTTCTTACCCATAGCTTTTCTCATCTCATCTGATTGAGCCAATGTGAATCCTCCAATGATTGAACCAATCTGCATAACTTGTTCTTGATAAACAATAATGCCATATGTTTCATTTAATATTGGTTCTAAATCTGGATGCAAATACTTAATTTCTTTTTTATTATTTTTTCTATCTATAAACTCAGGAATATTTGCCATTGGGCCTGGTCTATAAAGAGAATTCATAGCAATTAAATCTTCTATACATGTAGGATTTAATTTTTTTAAATATTCTCGCATTCCTCTAGATTCAAATTGAAAAATACCTACTGTATTACCATTAGCAAATAATTTATATACTTCTGAGTCTGTCAAATCTATTTCATCAATATCAATTTTTAAATTATGATTTCTTTCAATCATTTTAATTGTTTTTTGAATGACTGTTAAATTTCTTAAGCCTAAGAAATCCATTTTTAATAATCCCATTTCTTCTAATGAAACCATTTCAATCTGAGTTGTTATATCATTAGTTGAAGGGTTTTTATAAAGTGGCACATAATCCATTAAAGGGCCTGGTGCAATTACTATTCCTGCTGCATGAGTAGATGCATGCCTATGTAAACCTTCTAATTTTTTTGATATGCTTATCAAATTTTGGCATGCTGCATCTTGTTTAATAAGATTTTTTAAATCTTTATTTACTTTTTGTGCTTTTTCAATTGTTATTTTTAAATCGTCAGGAATCATTTTAGCAATTTTATCAACGTCACCATAACCCATTCCTAGTACTCTTCCTACATCTCTGATTACTGACTTTGCTTTCATACTTCCAAAAGTAATAATTTGTGCTACAGACTTGTGACCATACTGATCTTTAATATAATTAATAACTTTTTCTCTACCTTCTATACAAAAATCTATGTCAATATCAGGCATTGAAATTCTATCTGGGTTTAAAAATCTTTCAAAAATTAAGTTATACTTTAAAGGATCTAAGTTGGTTATTCCTGTTAAATAAGATACTAATGATCCTACTGCTGATCCTCTACCTGGACCTACTGGAATATCATTTGTTTTTGCATAACGAACGAAATCTTGGGTTATTAAAAAGTAACTTGCAAATCCCATTTTTTCAATAATGCCTAATTCATATTTTAGTCTTTCTAAAATATTTTCATTAATATTAGAATATTTTTTTTCTAATGCCTGATTACATAATTCTAATAAATATTCATCAGCATTTTTTGAACTGGAATTTTCAGGTATAGTGTAAGGAGGTAAATATAACTCATCCATTTTGATTTCAACATTACACTGATCAGCAATAATTTTGGTATTATTAATTGCTTCTGGATAACTCTTGAATAAATCTAACATTTCCTCAGTTGATTTAATATAATACTCATTAGATTTAGATAATGATCTTTTTGGATCATTAATATTATAACCTAAGCCAATATTACGAATGATATCACACGATTCAGCATCCTCTTTGTAAGTGTAGTAAGTATCATTAGTAGCGACAAGGGGTATGGAAAGTTCTGATGATATCTTTGTGATATTTGTAATTGCTTCCAATTGATTATTATGACCATGGTTTTGAATTTCTAAATAAAAATTATTACTAAAAAGTTCATTGATTTTTTTTGTATTTTGTAAAGCATTGTGATAATCGCCATTTGAAGCATAATAACCTATTATACCATTAATACCTGATGACAGCGCAATCAAGCCCTCATTATATTTTTCTAATAGTTCAAAATCTATAACAGGATTATCATTTTTTGAGTTTAAATAACTAAGCGAAACTATTTTCATTAAGTTTAAATAACCAATGTTATTTTTAGCTAAGAGCACCAATGCAAATTGTTTATCAATCTCGTGTATAACTTTTATTTCACACCCAATAATAGGTTTAATATTATTTTTCTTAGCATATTTATAAAAATCAATCATAGAAAAAAGATTGCCTTTTTCAGTCAATGCTATTGCATTCATTGACAATTCTTGTGCTCTGTTTACAATTGACTTAATTGATTGAGATGCTTCTAATAAAGAAAAGTCTGAATGGTTATGTAAATGTATAAATGACGACATAATTTTTATATTATTGATAGATAAATTACTATCACTCCAAAGATAGTAAGTAATTTTAATACTTTTTCGAAATATTTACAATAATTTGGATGGGGATTTTTAAATAGTTTAATACTAAAGTAAAGTAAAGGAATGTCGACTAAAAAAATTATTGAATATAAATAGACAATATTATAGAAAGATGTAAATAAAAATGAGGTTAGTATCAAAATTAATACTAAACCTAAAACTAGTTTAATGGTATTAGCAATACCATACACAACAGGAAAAGTATTAATTTTTAAATCTTTATCACCTTCATAATCTGCTACATCTTTGACTATTTCTCTTATTAACATTAATAAAAATGCTAAAATAGCAGGAGGTGTTATCTTAAAAATATCGCCTTCCAAGTACATTGCGCTTACAATAAATACCATACTTAAAATAAATGCAATAATAATGTTTCCTATAAATGGAATATTCTTAAAAAGCGGAGTATAAAAAATTATTAAAGGTAAATTTATTCCTAATATGAGAATTTTAGAAATAACATTAAAATCATAATAAAAAATTATAATGATTGTAATAACTAATAATAAATAACACAAAATAAGTGCTGATTTAAATTTTATTAATCCAGATGATATTGGACGATTAGGTTTGTTTTTTTTGTCAACTTCATAATCAAACACATCATTAATGATATTTGCAAAACTAGCAATACAAGCAATTACAATAATTAAGGGAATCAGTTGATAAGAAAGTTTATTAAATATTAACGCAGTTAAAATCACACAGCTAGTTGAAATTAATATATTCAATGGTCTAATTATTTGTAAATATGCTTTTATCATTTTTTATTTAATAGGATAAATCGTTCTTTTCCATTTAGATCTTTAATAAATTTATAATTATATACATTGTGTGAGAATATTTTTTTTAATTCATTAACCTGTGAATCTTGACCTAATTCAAATAACATAAATCCGTCTTTTTTAAGGTGTGATTTTCCAAAATCATTAAAAAATCTATAAAATGTTAAACCATCTTTAAAATCAGTCAATGAATTTAAAGGGTCGTATAAAGACACCTCTGTTTCTAGGGCTGGAATTTCTTTGATGCTAATATATGGAGGGTTTGATATAATAAGATCATACTTGATTTTAGGTATGAATTGAAAAATATTTTCATTTTTAAATGTAATTTTATTACAACCATGAAGGATTGCATTTTTTTTTGCAAGACGTATTGCATCATTATTAATATCAATAGATTCAAAATAGTTTGTTACTTTTTCTAATTCTAATGAAAGTCCTATACAGCCAGTACCTGTTCCTATTTCTAACACATGCTCTGGTTTACCTATTTGTTTTTTTACTATGTCAATCATTAACTCAGTTTCTGGTCGTGGTATAAAAACATTCTCATCTACTATAAACTTATAACCGTAAAAAATAACAGATTCTAATATGTGCTGAATGGGCTCTGAGCGCTCTCTTCTTCTTATTAGTTTAATATATATTGCATAATTTTCGTCAGAAATAGGCTGATTTTTATTAAGAGTTATAAATGTTAAATCTTCATTTAAAACTTTTTGTAAAATCCATAATGTTTCATTTTTATAATTAGAAAAGATTTTGGATAAATGGTTATTCCCATATTTTATAGCATCACAAATAGTTTTATTTCTCATATGTAACCTATGAGGAAATTCTACTTTTGTGGTCTTCTACTTTTAAGTTTTGAATTAACTCATTTAAATCACCATTAATAATTTCATTTAATTTATATAATGTTAAGTTAATTCTATGATCTGTGACTCTTCCTTGTGGAAAATTATATGTTCTAATTTTTGCACTTCTATCACCTGTAGAAACCATGCTTTTTCGTACATCAGCTCGTTCTCTGGCTTGCTGTTCTCTTTGTAAATCATATAATCGAGCTCGTAATACTTTCATTGCTTTATCTTTATTTTTATGTTGGGAACTTTCATCCTGACAAGTAACAACTAAGCCGCTGCTTAAGTGGGTAATTCTGATTGCAGATTCAGTTTTATTAACATGTTGTCCTCCGGCTCCAGAAGCTCTATAAGTATCAATTTTTATATCCGAATCATTAATTTCAATGTCTATGTTTTCAACTTCTGGAAGAACAGCTACAGTAGCCGCACTTGTATGAATCCTACCGCTTGATTCTGTTTCAGGAACTCTCTGAACTCTATGAACTCCGCTTTCATATTTCATCTGTCCAAAAACATTATTACCTTTGAATGAAATGACAGCCTCTTTAATGCCTCCACCATCATTTTCATTCAAACTCATTAATTCTGTTTTCCATGTTTTATCTTCAGCATAACGTGAGTACATTCTAAATAAATCTTCTGCAAATAGTGCTGCTTCTATGCCGCCAGTGCCGGATCTTATTTCTATAATAATATTTTTACTATCATCTGGATCAGTTTCTACTAAAATTTCTTCGATTGATTCTTGTAAATTTTCAACTTCAACATTTAACGAATCTAACTCTTCTTGAGCTAAATCTTTCATCTCTACATCAGTTTCATTATCTATTATACTTTTTATATCATTTATTTCATCTAATTTATCAATATAATTTTGAGCTAATTGTGCTTTATCTTTTATATTGCTGAAATCTTGTGATATCTTTTGATACATTTTAATATCATTAATGATACTAGGGTCTGTTAACTTTTGATTTAATTCATTATAATCTTGGATTATCTTTTTTAATTTTTCTAACATTTTTAACCTAACAACTTTCGTTAAATTCTGATGTTAATAATGAAACTAAAATTTTCGGTTTCATTTGCGTACGTAAAATGCTTCTATGAATTAGATATAGCATATAGTATTATAAGCAGATTCGAATTTTTAAAAAAGAGAGATTAACTCTAAGTGTACTTATTTTTTCATTTTATACTTCTGGTTGAATTTCTCAATTCTACCAGCAGTATCAACGAGGTTTTGTTTTCCAGTGAAAAAAGGATGAGACTTATTAGAAATTTCGAGTTTGTACAGCGGGTACTCTTTACCATCTTGCCATTTAATAGTTTCTGTAGTTTCTATAGTAGATTTTGTTAAAAAAGAGTAGTCGCAAGAATTATCTTGGAATACTACAAATCTATAATTTTCAGGATGTGTATCTTTTTTCATATTTAGATTATATCTTGTAAAGATAGTCCTTTCTTTTTTAAATAAGGCAACAGGCCATATTTATCAATGGTCTTTAATGCTTTAACTGAAAGTTTAATACGAACATTTTTACCTAATTCAGGAACAAATATTTTTTTAGACTGTAAATTTGGTAACTGACGTCTTTTGGTTTTATTGTTGGCTTTTGAGACATTATTAGCAACTCTAGGCCTTTTTCCTGTTATTTTACATACTTTTGACATTACGTATTTATCTCCAATTATAAAAGGACCATAGTTTAATGATTATTTTCATTAAATGAAAAGTTTTATTTTATCAAATGAAATATTGATTTCAATCTATCTATTAATTGACGGATATTTTCTTCAGATGTTGCATATGAAAATCTTATATTATTTGGAGCTCCAAAACTTTCACCTGAAACAGTTACTATATATTGCTCTTCTAGCAAAATCATACTCAAATCATATGCTGATTTAATAATTTTATTTTTATATGATTTATTTAAGTAATAACTAATATCAGGAAAAACATAAAAAGCACCTTTAGGTGTATCGCAAATTATATGATCAATTGAATTTAATCCATCAATTATTAAATCTCTTCTGACCTTAAATGTATTTATCATATCAGATATTATATCTTGATTGCCTACCAAAGCTTCTACTGCTGCATATTGAGCTATAGAGTTAGGACATGATGTGCTTTGGCTTTGTAATTTTCCAATAGCCTTAATGACTGCTGGTTCACCAACAGTATAACCAATTCTCCAACCTGTCATTGCATAGGTTTTTGAACAACTTTGAAATGTTAAAATTTTGTCTTTATTTTTAGCAAAATTTGCAATACTTATAAAATCCATATCATAAACTAATTGTTCGTAACATTCATCTGAAAATATCCATAAATCATTTTTTAATGATATTTCTAAGGTTTTTTTGATTGCCTCATCACTCCAAACGCCACCTGTAGGATTTGAAGGTGAGTTAATAATTATTCCTTTTGTTTTTTTTGTGATTTTGGATTCTAAATCATTAAAATCTGGCTCGTATTGTCTATCTGAAAGAGTATTAACAAAGATAGGTTTAGCGCCTGTAATGGAAACAAAATCTGGAAAAGAGACCCAATACGGCGAAAAAATAATCACTTCATCTCCATGCTCAAATAAAACTTGGCATGCATTATATAATGAATGTTTACCTCCACAAGAAACAACAACATTATCAATATTGTAATCTAAGTTATTATCTCGTTTAATTTTTTTACATACAGCTTCTCTTAATTCTTTAATTCCTGATCCTGGAGTATATTTTGTATATCCTTGATCCATTGCTTTTTTTGCTGCATCAATAATATTTTGGGGAGTATTAAAATCAGGCTCGCCAACACTAAAGTTCAAAACATCGACACCTTGTGAACGTAATTCTGCCGCTTTAGCTGTCATGGCTAAAGTAGCAGATGGTTGAATTCTATCTAGTCTTTTAGTAAACAATTTAACTGCTCATGGTATCAAGAAATTCTCTATTAGTTTTTGTTCTTGATAATCTTTCTAGTAAAAACTCCATAGCTTCTTTGGTTTTCATTTCAGACAACAGTTTTCTAAGAACCCATATTCTAGATAAATCCCTGTTAGATAATAATTTTTCTTCTCTTCTAGTGCCAGATTTATTTATATTAATTGAAGGATAAATTCTTTTATCACTTAATTCTCTATCAAGCACTAATTCCATATTACCTGTTCCTTTAAATTCTTCAAAAATCACTTCGTCCATTCTACTTCCAGTATCTATTAGTGCAGTTGAAATAATAGTCAAAGAACCTCCATCCTCAACATTTCGGGCTGCCCCAAAGAATCTTTTAGGTTTGTGTAAAGCATTTGAATCTACACCACCTGATAAAATTTTTCCACTATGAGGCATAACAGTATTGTATGCTCTTGCTAAACGAGTTATAGAATCTAAAAGTATAACTACATCTTCTCCTGCTTCAACACATCGTTTTGCTTTTTCAATGACCATCTCAGCAACCTGAACGTGTCTATCCTGTGGCTCATCAAAGGTTGATGCTACGACTTCCGCTTTTACGCTTCTTGCCATATCGGTTACTTCCTCTGGTCTTTCATCAATTAATAATATAATTAAATTTACTTCAGGATTGTTTTCTGAAATAGCATTTGCTATTTTTTGTAATAATATTGTTTTTCCAGTTTTAGGTTGTGCTACTATTAAGCCTCTTTGACCTTTTCCAATAGGAGAAAGCATATCAATAATTCTTGTTGATTTAGACGTAGTATCAGTTTCAAGTTTTATTAATTCTTCTGGATATAAAGGAGTTAAGTTGTCAAAAACTACAAGTCCTCTAGCATTATCAGGTTGAATGCCATTAATTGATTCAACCCGCAACAAAGCAAAAAACTTCTCTTTATCTTTAGGTGGTCTAATTTGACCAGATATTAAATGACCAGTTTTTAATCTAAATCTTTTGATTTGTGAATGCGATACATAAATGTCATCGGGGCCTGGTAAATAACTATAGTTAGAAAATCGCAAAAACCCATATCCATCAGGCAATACTTCTAATACTCCAGTAGCATATAATGTTTCTTCTTTATTGACTTGAAAGTCTAATATTAATTTAATTAATTCTTGTTTTTTTAAGCCTATATACTCAGATATGCCAAGTTCTGTTGCTTTTGCTTGTAATTTTTTAACCGTTAAGTTTTGTAATTCTCTTATATTCATATTTTTTGATTTTTAATTTTTTGGATTATTAAATAGATTTGTTAAAGACGAAGCATTTGCTCGTTGTCCTAATTTATTCTCTTTTTTATATATTATCAAAGTAAATTTTAAATTCTTTACTAATAAATGGTCCTAAATAATGAGAGCCGGCAATAACACATAAGTCGTTTTGGGTTAAATTTTTAGCATAGTTAATAGCTGCATTAGGGTCTGCAATCATTTTCGTTTTTTGGTTATTTAATATATTAAATAAATGATTAGTGCTCATGAAATTTCTTACTTTAGTTTCAGTAATAACGATTTCATCAAATATATTGATTATTTCATCAATTGATTGTCCAAGATTTTTATTTTGTTGTAACGCAATTATTAATATTTTTTTACCTTTGAAGTTTAAATTTTGTACAAATTTACATAGCATAAAAAAACTTTCTTCATTGTGTGCAACATCGAAATAAACATTGGGGTTTTCATAAATTTTTTGAAGTCGCCCAGGCCACTTAACAGTTTTTAGACCATTTTGAATAGTTTTGTTTGTAACTTCAAATCCTTTTAATTTTTTTGCTGCTGCTATTGCTAAAGATGCATTTATGGATTGATGTTTACCATTTAAATTAACTTGATCATTTTCATCAATGATATATTCAATAGAGCTATTAGTTTGTTTTACTTTCTTATTTAAAACTTTTTCTACCTCTTGTTTTTGAGGATAAGACATACATATACTACCACTTTTAATCGCTCCAGCTTTTTCATAGGCAATTTGCTCTAAATTATCTCCTAAAATATGTTGATGATCAAGAGAAATTCTTGTGAAAATTATTATTTGAGCATTGCAAATGGACACGCTGTCTAATCTTCCGCCTAAGCCTGTTTCCAAAATAGCAAAATCAACACTTTGATTTTTAAAATACCATATTGCCATTGCAGTCATTGCTTCGAAAAATGAAACTTTTAATCTACTAATATCATCCTTAAAAAGATTAATGAATTCAACAATTTTTTCATCAGATATTGCTGTGCCATTTATTCGTATCCTTTCATTAATATGTGTTAAATGAGGAGATGTATATAGACCCACTTTATATGAAGATTGTTTTAATATATTAGCAAATATTGCAGACACTGATCCTTTACCGTTGGTCCCTACAATCTGAGCACATTTTAATGAATTATGAGGAGACCCACAGGCTTTCATTAAATTTTCTGTTCTTTCTAATCCTAATTTTATTCCTGATGTCTCTAACGAAATTAAATAATTTAAATAATCTTTTTTCATAATGATAAGATTTGAGGATTAGTATTGATAGTCTTAATATTTTGTTTTGAATGCAAAATATTATTAGCTAGGTCTATAAAATTAGGTTGTAAATCTGTTACATAAAATTCATCTTCTATATCTAAGACTCGCAATAATTCATCATTAGAATATAATCCACTGTCTTTGATGGAAAAACATTTATGTAAATCTTCTAAAATAGCTGCACCATTATCAATAAAAGATAAACTATCAGCATTATAACCTAATGATGAAATAGCACATTTTATTTGCTTTAACAAAATTGGATAATGAGTACAGCCTAAAATTATTGAATCTATTTTTTTATTTTTTTGAAATAATGTTTTTATATATTCTTGTGCAATTGATGAAATAATATTAGTGTTCTTATTAATCCAACCCTCTTCAACTAGAGGTACAAAAAGTGGGCAAGCAGTCGAAAATAATTTTACTTGATTTGAATATAAAAGCAATTGGTTCTCATAAGCTTTAGAATTCACAGTAGTAGAGGTTCCAAGTAATCCAATAGTTTGGATATCTTTATTTTTAAGGGCAAGTTTTATACTTGATTCAATAACTCCCAGTATTGGAGTCTTATATTCTTCTTTCAAAGATTTTAAGGCAACAGAAGATGCTGAGTTACAAGCAACGATAATACCCTTGACGTTTTTTTTAATTAGAAATTGAACAATTTTATGAGTTCTTTGAATGATAGTCTCTGCTGTTTTAGATCCATATGGTAAGAACGCTGTATCTCCAACATATATAAATTTTTCGTTAGGATATTTTTGTTTAATAGATTTTAAAACTGTTAATCCACCCAAACCACTATCAAAAATACCAATTTTAGAACTTTTTTTTGACATCACTGGGATATAATTTGAGAATTGTGTGAATTAATATAAGTTTGTACTCCTTTAAAGATACCGTATGCCATTTCTGTACGATAACTAGACTTATTAAGTAATTTTGCTTCAGATTTATTAGTAATAAATCCAGCCTCAATCAATACTTTTGGCATTGCAGCACCAACTAAAACGTAAAATCCTGCCTGTTTGATTCCTCTCATACGTGTTTTAGGTAGTTCTTTCTTGACAGCAGATTGTATTGCAACAGCCAATTTTTCACTCTCCTGTAAATACATATTTTCAGATACGGAGGCAATCATTTGATTTTGTTCATACTGTTCAGGGTTTTCTTCAAAAAAAATTGAAGCATTTTCTCTTACTGCTACATCAATAGCTTTATCTACGCTATTAGGTTGTAATAAAAATATCTCAAAGCCTCTTGCGGTTTTTGCTGTACTTGCATTAGCATGGATGCTCAGAAACATGTGTCCTTGATTTTTATTAGCAAATGCCGTTCTGTTTTTTAAACCTAAAAATGTGTCATCGGTTCTTGTATAAATAACATTTAACTCAGGCATTTCTCTATTCAAAAAACTTCCTAATTCTTTTGCTATATCAAGAACAATATTTTTTTCTTTGATATTATGATAACCAATTGCTCCAGGATCTTTACCGCCATGGCCAGGATCAATCACAACAGTTGTAATTTTCCAATTTTCTTCATTATTAATTGTATTTAATAATTCTTGATCGACCTCCTCTATTTGCGAGATAATCGGTGTGTGCTTAATGGAGATTGTTTTCTTATTGTAATCAACAATAAAACTTTTATTTTCAAATTGTGTATAAAGCCGTACAAAAGAATTTAATGGAGCATAAAATTTATTTTCTGCTAATAAAATATTTTTAACCATATGATAAATTTGATTATCTATTTTTACAAATGATGAATTATTAGAAAAGGTGATTTTTTGATTTTCATATGAGAATTCTATTTTTGATTTATCAAAATATACATTATAAGGTAGTTGTTGAGATTCACAAAATTCTTCTAAAGAAAGATAAGCAATATCTTCAAAAATAAATAATTCAATTTGTGATGAATCTTTTGCAGATGCCGCATTAAATACAAAAAAGGTAAAAAAGATATATTTTAGTAATTTTTTAAACATACTAATCTAAACTTATAATAATTTCATTTGGATAAATATAAAAATATTCTTCTCTTGCAATTTTTTCTATATGATTCTTATCTGTTTTAATTAATTCATTCTCATTTTGAATCTTTAGAAGTTCGCTCTGCAATTTAATTTTTTTTTCTTGGAGTTGATTAAAATTATTATATCCTTTGTAATATTCTAATAAGCCATCCTCCTTAATAAACAAGTAAAATAAAAAACAGATAATAACAGAAATAAAAAATTTATTCATTATTTTTTAATCCGAAAACTGAATTGGAAGATAACATTTCTTCAATTCTAAGTAACTGATTGTATTTTGCTACTCTTTCACTCCTGCATAATGAACCTGTTTTAATTTGGCCTGCTCCAGTGCCAACAGCTAAATCAGATATAGTGGTATCTTCTGTTTCGCCAGAGCGGTGAGATACAACTACACCTAAATTATGTTTTTTTGCTAAAAGTATTGCATCTATTGTTTCAGATACACTGCCGATTTGGTTAAGTTTAATCAAAATAGCATTTATGGCTTTTGAAGAAATTGCTTTTTCTAACCTAACTAAATTTGTAACAGTCAAATCATCACCAACTAATTGTACATTTTTTCCTAATTCTGAATATAAATTTTGCCAACCTGACCAATCATTTTCATCTAATCCATCCTCAATGGAAACAATTGGATAATTTTCACAAAGATGTGAATACCAATCTATCATTTGGTCATTTGTTAGATTTTTATTTTCAGATTCTAAGCGATATGTCTGCTTATCTTTATTGAAAAATTCACTTGAAGCAACATCTAAAGTCAAAAAAACTTCTTTACCAGCTTTATAATTAGATTTTTCTATTGCTTCCATTAATAAATCTAATGCTTCTTGGTTAGATTTTAAATTAGGTGCAAACCCTCCCTCATCTCCAACTGATGTACTATAACCCTTTTGTTTTAAAACAGTTTTTAAAGTATTAAATACTTCACATCCACATTGTAGTGATTCAGAAAATGTTTTAAATCCAGAAGGATAAATCATAAACTCTTGAATGTCTACATTATTGTCAGCATGACTTCCGCCATTTAATATATTCATCATTGGTATTGGCATTACATTTTTAGTTGTATTTGAAATCTGTTTAATAAATTCAAATGTTTTTATTTTTTGAGAACTTGCAAATGCTTTAAGGCAAGCAAGAGATACGCCAAGTATAGCATTGGCTCCCAAATTTTGTTTATTAGAAGTTCCATCTAAGTCAAACATTAATTGATCAATTTCATAAATGTCATTGCTACCATTTCCTATTAATGCTGGTGCAATAATATCATTTACGTTTGATAAAGCTTTATAAACAGATTTTCCAAAATATTGACTTGATTTGTCGCGCAACTCAAGGGCTTCATGCTCTCCTGTAGAAGCGCCACTTGGCACATCTGCTAAGGCAAAAGTGCCATCATCTAGATGACATTCTACTTCAACAGTAGGTGTCCCTCGAGAATCAATGATTTGTCTTGAATGAATTTTATATATCTTAGCCATAAGATTAATGTGACCTTAAATAATATTATAAATTTACAAAATAATTAATTAAAAAGAATTAAATTTGATTGTTATTAATATATTAGGATATGTTAGAAATTATTAAATATCAAGAAAATGTCCATAAGGACATTTGGGACTCATATGTTAGTTCATCAAATAATGGAACAATTTTTCATATGAGAAAGTTTTTATCTTATCATCAAGATCGCACATTCGAGGACTGTTCATATATTTTCAAAAATAAAGATAAAATTGAAGGGTTGTTTTCTGGAGCAATAGTAAATGGTATATTGCACTCTCATCCAGGAGCAAGTTTTGGTGGATTCATACATAATGATTTGTCTTTTGAGTCGAGCAATCAAATGATTGATCAACTTATTGATAGCGCTAAAGAAAATAATTTAAAAGAAATTGTAATTATACCCACTCCTTTTGTTTACTTCCAAAATTACCATGAGGTAATCGAATACTGTCTTTATAACAAAGGTTTTAGAGATATTGAATATTATATTTCTAGTTTCGTTGATTTAAAAACTGATTTATTTAAACAGATGCATGCACGTAAAAAAAGATATATTAAAAAATATAATAATGAAGTTGAAATTATGCTGAGTGAGGATTTAGATAGTTTCTATCCAATCTTAATTCAAAATAAAAAAAAACATAACGCTTTACCAACACACTCATTATCTGAATTAAAAAGTTTGATAAAAAAATTTCCCAATCATATCAAATTATTATTAACATATAAAGATAATAAGGTAATAGGAGGTGCATTAAATTTTATTACCAATTCTCATAGTTGCATATTGTTTTATAATATGATTGATTATAATTTTCAAAATATGCAAATATCAACCCTACAAATTTATGAATCCCTCAAATGGGCAAAAGAAAATAATTTAACTTTTTTTGATATAGGCGTATCTCAATTATATGATAATGAACAAATTATACCGCACGCTTCATTGATTAACTTCAAAGAACAGTTTGGTGCAAAAACTATGATTAGAAAAGTTATGAAATTAAAATTATAAATATATGATTTCTATCAAATCATTATTTCAATCCTCAATAATCTACGCAGTTGGTACTTCTATCATGCGCATTATGACTTTTCTACTCTTGCCATTATATACTAATATTTTGGATAGTAATGGTAATGTGTGGTATGGTAATTTTGTATTAGTCGTAACCTCTATTGCATTTTTAAGAATTTGCTATTCACACGGAGTTGGTGATGGATTTTTAAAATTATATAGTCAATCTGAAAATCAAAAGGCAATAATATCTACTTACTTAATTTATATTTTATTAGTTATTTCAGTTATTTCATCATTGCTGTGGTTTATCAGTTTATTAATTCCACAGCAAGAAATAAATAGTTTATTTGGTTTATTACAATCACAAATTAAATATATTATTTTAATTGTTATGTGCGATACAATGAATTTTAGAATAATAGATATTTTACGAATTCAAAACTATGCTTTGTACTATATGATAGGTCAAACAGTAGGGGTCATTACCACATTAGGCTGTTCTTTCCATTTTGTAAAAAATGAATTAATGGGTTTAGAGGGTGCGCTTTTAGCATTATTATATGGCTCATTGGTTACAATAATAATATTTTCCCCAGTTTTATTTAAAAATTTGAGTCTTAGTTATTTTTCTAAAAAATATATCAAACAATTAATATCACTAGGTTTAAGATTTTTCCCAGCAGCAATCTTTTTTATGCTGATGACACTTTTAGATAGATATCTTTTAAAATTTTTACTAGTTAATCCTATCAGTGATCCTAATTATGTTAACAATTTAATTGGTACATATTCAGTAGCTGCTAAATTAGCTAGTATACCTCTATTTTTAATAAATGCTTTTAACTTAGGTTGGCAACCTTTTTATTTAAGTAATGGTAATAATGAAAAAGCTATAAAAAAATATCAAGTGGTTGGCACTATTTTTATTATATTAACTTTAAGTATTTCTTGGTTTGTTGGTATTGTAATACCAACAATTTCAAACCTTCAAATACCGTTTGTGAATATACCTTTGATTGGTGAGACCTATTCAAAATTTAATCATATTATTCCCATAATGTTGTGCTCTCACATTTTTTATGCAATGTACATTATACATATGCCTGCAATTTATTTAAACAATAAGCAAAATTGGTCACCTATTTTTAGAGTATGTGGGGCTTTTACAAATATCATCCTCAATATTATATTAATACCCAAGTTTAATATTATGGGAGCAGCAATTGCAACGTCTATGAGTTATGGCTTTATGTTTTTATTTTTATTTTATAAAAATAAAAATTGGTTGCCTATACCGATTAATTGGAAAGATATAGGATTACTATGGATGTGTATTGTGGTTTCTATTTTATCGTTTACTTTTCAATTAAACATTCAGTATTATATTATGTTTGGAACTTTCTTATTGATTTGTTATTTACTTTATAGACATGGTTTGAAAAATATAATTTTATTATTTAAATGATATCAATAATTCTTCCAACTTACAATCGCGGCTCCATACTTGATAAAACTATAAATTGTGTTTTAGAACAAACTTACACTCATTTTGAATTAATTATTATCGATGATAATTCAAATGATAATACTAAAGATGTGGTTAATAGTTATAATGATTCACGAATTAAATATTTTTATAATTCTATAAATCAGGGGTGCGCTTTAAGTAGAGAGGTGGGGTTTAAACATAGTAAAGGCGATATATTAGTTTTCATAGATGATGATGATAAGTGGAACAAGGATAAACTGTCCAAACAAATCATGTTAATAGAAAATTATGATATGGTTATTAGCGATTATTCAATTGAAAAAAAAGATCAGATTGAGAAAAAAAATATGAGGCCTTTTGGTGAATATTTTAAAGATGAAATATTAAAGAGGCCAGGTCCATTTTTTCAATCTGTAATGATTAAAAAGGAAATAGTTAATAAAATGAAAAATCCTTTTGATCAAGAAAGTGTTCCAAGTGAGGATTGGAATTTTTTTATAGAATTATCAAAATTAGACTTAAAAATTGCATATTTGAATGAATCATTATTTACTTGGTGTGTCAATAACGATAGTCAGTCATTGAATTTAAAAAATGAAGCAAGAGCATTATCATATATCGTTACAAAACATTTTGATTATCTTTGTGAAAAGACATCTAAAAAAAATATATCTAATCATTATAGAAGAATCGCAAGAATACATGAAAAATTATTTTTGACAAGTTTAGAAACTGCTGATATTGATAAATATTATTTAAAAGCATTTGAAATATATCCCTTTTCATTAAAAAATTGTTTATATCGTGCTGCCATTTTTTTTGGTTACAAGCGAATGCGTTTTTTAATTGATCTAATGCGTAGATTAAGGGGTGTAAAAAATGTATAGCACTGATGTTATGATCATATTTTGGGGTAATCCTTTATATGATGGTCGATGTATGAATATGATAAATCAATTTCGCCAAAAAAAATATACAGTTAAAGTTATCGGCGTATACACAGAGAAAGAAGAGTTCCAAATTAATGGTGCTCAAATACAATTAATAGATCAAAATAAATTTAAGTATTCATTAACTAAATATTTTAAATACTTTAAATTAATACGATATTTTATAAGAAAAGAAAATCCCCGCACTATAGTGGCTTCTGATTTATATTCTTTAATTCCTGCAGCTAAAATTAAAAAGCAAAAAAAATATAAATTAATTTATGATTCCAGAGAAATCTATACAAAGTTAGCGGCTCTAATTAAGAAGCCTATCATTCAAAAAATTTGGTCATCATATGAAAAAAAATACATCTATGAAGCAGACTATGTAATTGCAAATGCAAATATTGATAAAAACTATTTACAATCATTATATCCAAATATTAATATTGAAATTTTTAAAAATCTTCCTGGAGGGACATTCTTTAAACCGCCTAATTTAGATTTAAGAAAAATATTATGTATTAATAATCAAACAAAAATTTTACTATATCAAGGTAAATTACATAGAGGGCGAGGCATAAGATTCATATTGAAATGTTTAAAACAATTAAATGATGCAGCGTTTGTCATAGTTGGGGATGGTCCAATGAAAAACATTTATGTTAAAGCAGCAAAAAAAGAAGGTGTAACAGATAAAATTTTTTTTATAGATTCAGTGCCCTATGAAAAATTAAGTGCATTTTCTAATTCAGCAGATATTGGTGTAAGTGTAATTCAGCCTATATCAAAAAGTTATGAAAATGCTCTCCCTAATAAATTATTTGAATATGCAGTTACTGGCCTTCCAGTGATTTGTAGTAATCTATTAGCAATGAATGAAATGATAGTTCAATATAAATGTGGTATTGCAATAGGTCCAAAAGATACAGCAGCTTTTATTGATGCTTTCAAAAAAATTGTAAAAAATAAAAATCAATTTAAATTGAGCGCTACTATACAAAAAGAGTTGCTTTGGCAAAATCAGAATCGAAAATTAACGGAAATTATCAAATGAGTGATTTAGTTTCTGTTATCATCACTACGTATAATCGTTTGGATTTTTTAC
>CEUH01066089.1_pt1 | contig 20075 bp, 3 predicted proteins | sample 356461 | NCBI WGS metagenome assembly CEUH01 (sample SAMEA2623275, study PRJEB7988) | marine metagenome | isolation source: saline water (ENVO:00002010), including
AAAAAAACTAGTCTTTTTGTTTTATTTAGTGGTTAAGTTAATGGTTTTAATCTGGATACTACAGCAGCTGTGGATAATCCAGTATTACCGTTCATTGGATTGACAACGAAATCTGTTGGATTACCAGCACCACGATTCTGATAACCAAAGAATTGTCCCCAACTATATTTACCCCAGAATGTATCAACATTAGAGGTTCCAGCAATACCAACGTGAATTGTATTGTTACCTAGAGTTACAGGGCCTGGTTCAAAAGCACATCTGACTGTGACTAAACCAGAAACAGAGTCTCCTGTTGTTACTACTTCAACTCTGAATACACCACCAAGATAATCACCAGCAGTAACCATACCGACAACTTCTTGTGAACCACTAGCGGTAGTAATACCTGTTAGTGCGTGACCAACAACTAATGAACTATCGTAGATTGTAAAGAAGTCGCCTTTTTGCAGACCACTGTATTCAACTCCGAGTTGATTTAGTGAGGAGTAACCATAACCCAAGTTTGAGTTATCATTAAACTGAGACTTGAGTGTAAACTCCAACTGTGGGAGTCTTGCACCTGAGCCTGGTAGCCATGTATTTATTCCTACAATGTCACCAAAGTCTCCTTTTGAATCAACCGAGAATATTTTTTCACTCTTAGTCTTATCTGATTCCACAATAACTGGAGGTGAACTACCAACATCATATCCAAATCCACCATTAGTAACTGTGACTGATGTGATAATTCCAGCAGTTGCAGATGCTTCAGCTGTTGCTCTATTGAGAACTGGATCTGCATAGAATGTTGTGGTTCCAGATCCAACTGTGATAACTCTATTACTTGCAAAGTCACCATAAGGTGTTTGTACAAGGTCACGGATCTCATTAGGATGAGAAATAGTTCTTAAGTTCCAGTTAGCAAGGTCAAATGAGTAATATAGTTGACCAACTGTGCTGATACCAACGTAGATGTTGTCAAAGAACTTAATCTTAGCAAAGTCAAATGTGGCAGGGTGTTGTGTTCCAGCTGGTAGTTGTTGACTCCAAGGTTGCCAGAAGTTTTTATTAGTAGAAATACCAATAGTTCCACTGTCACCCACAACAATAAATCTATTACCATCATAGATGATATCATTTAGATCGTTGACAGTATTACTTACTTTGTCAGACCAACCTGTTCCGTCATTAGAAGCAATGATAGCACCACCATTACCAACTGCAATGTATTCTGATTGACCGTAACACACTGCATTAAGTTGTTGTAGTGTTCCTGAGAACTGACTGTATGCAGCATCAGTTGTCATACCCACAGCAGTAAATATAGATCCAGCAGCACCAACTGCAACCCATGTATTTCTAGTTCCTTCCCAAATTACATCTTGGAAATTGCCCTCGTATGTACTTGGGAATGTACTAATTTGTGCGATAGCGGGTATTTGTCTTTGTTCTAGTAGTGTTAAAGGAGTCCATGAACTGATACTGTTACCAATCGCAACTGCTCTCGCTATAGATCCATAATCACCAACCGCCACAACATATACATCGGGACTAAAGACGGTATTACCTACACCAACACCATTGAATGTGACAGTTCCACCAAATCCAATTCTACCTCTCTCCCAGAACGTACCACTCTTAGTATTCATGTAGAAACTACTTGATCCAACAGCAACGTATGGGTCTTGTTTAGATATTGCGTTAAATTCAATAGCGGATGTTATACCAGTGATAGCATCGAACTCCCATGCAGAGATAGGATCTTTACGTTTGATCAACGAACTGGATATTGCAACAGTTGGATTGGATATATTTACATATCCTGATCCAGCATCTGCGATTGTCAAAGATGAGATACTAGATGATGTAGAAACTAGAGATGTAACAATTCCAGGCTCTACAGTTACATCTTCAAATATTTCAATGTTTCTTTCTGACTGTATCAACTTATCAATTGCAGTGAATACAGGGAAAGCGTTGTTGACATAGAAACTATCATCTAATTGACCAACATTCCTAATAAGTCTAGTTGTAGGTAGAACTCTACCCTTCAAGGCTGGTCTAGCTTTTGATATTAGAACACCAGAGAGAATCTGATCTTGTCTTTGTTTTTCCCATGATAATGGTCTCTCTGCATCAGCAGCAGTATCAATACCGACACTGTTGTAAGAGAATGTTTCTAGAACATCAGAAGCGACTATTCTCTTAGATGTTCTTTCAAACTGATCTCTGTCTAGAGGATCATTTCTGTTTTCCTTAATTCTAACAACATCACCAGGCTTCAATGATGCAACTGGATCAACAGTCTCAACATCTCTCTTAGATCCTCTGAAGTAGAATACAGAACACTTAGAGTTTGGTTTTGGAGCTTCAGTGAAGATGACTCTACTACCTTTGAATGTGTAAGATGATTGTGGAGTCTGTAAGATATCATTAATGTAAATGAATATGTTGTTTGTAATATCCATGTCACTACCAGGCAGAGTCTTAAGACTTAAGATCTCTGTGACACCAGCAGTTGTTACAGATAAAGTAAACTTAGTACGAACACCGTTGAAGAATGAGGAGATATCATCAAACAGAATGAACTGGCCTGGATAGAATCCAGAGAATGTATCATTCTCAAGTTCTGTAACTGTTAGTTGGAACTCAGTTAGAACGCCTACTCTTGGGTCAGTCGCAATACCAGATACAGTTAGTTTATCCTCGTTCTTGTATGCAACTCCCTCTTCGATAAGATCAAATTCTGCAATGTTACCATCTACATTCACACGGAGGTTGACAACTGCATTTGTTCCAATGCCAGTTGTTCCTGAGATGTATTCAAGATCTCTGTTGAAGTATCCGTTTGGTTCTGCAATGTCAACAAACACTGGTTTGTCAACTCTACCGCCTCTCTTGAAGATAGATCTTTCGGTTGTAAGACCAGCATCGACTCTGAATTTCGCAGCATCTATTTTTTCAATAACATCAAATCCAGAGAATCCTTTTTCTATAGAAGATGAGATTCTCTTACCTTGTTGTGAAATACCACCCCTAGCATAGTTGTGATCCACTGTAGAAATACCTACGTTTACAACGTAAGTTTTACTGTCAATAATTTTATCTACAAACGTACCGCCAGATGCAAAGTCTTCACCACTTGGAGAGTTATTTCTCAATCTAGGAGCAAGTATAACACCTTGAATCTTACCACCTGAGTTGTAGAAACTAGGTGTAGTAGATGGGCCTACCTGAGTTTCAATTTGAGTGTTATTAATAACCCTAGTAATTATAGATCCATTGTAGTAAGGATCTCCGCCTTTTGGATAGAATTGTTTTGTGGTGTAGTTATCCTGAGAACAGGAGAATAATATAGATTCAGTTTTCAACTTGACATTTCTACCAACACCAGCAGCAGTTGTAATACCATGAACCGTAGGTAGATATGCAGTCATGATACCAATAGACTCATTGTAGTCTGCATGGTTAACGTCATACTCCACTCTAGTAGAAACACCAACGTTCAAAGTGATATTGTTAGATGTAACAGCAGTAGGATATAATGCAGTATCATGTGCAGGGTCAGTTGTTCTAGGATATGGATGCTCTGTTGCATACTGATCCATAGAACAAGAGTAAACCAATCCACCTGTTACTAAACCAACTGATGTTAAAGTTGTTTGTCCATGAGCTGTATCTGTGGTAATTGTTGCCAATCCACTGTTTGCGTCATAGGTTGCATTAGTTACATTGAACTTAACTCTAGACGTAATACCAACGTTGATTGTGAATGTGTCTATTGTTGAGGTAACAATACCAACTTCTATGTCGTGTATTGGATCAGTTGTTCTAGGATATGTGTGGTCTGTGGCATAGTTGTCCTGACTACATCTCCATGTGTATGAGTTTGTTGCAAGTCCAACAGTATCTCTAGCAATCAACATTCCATCGAGGTCTGCGTTCTCAAATGTATGCTTGTAATCTCCACCACTGATGACTGAGTTTGCAACAGCAGAAACAAAGATATGTTCAGATTGGTTAGATGACTTACCTACGTCCAGAGTAATGGTGGTATCTGTAGTAGCAGTAATCTTAACAGAAGTATTATAAGCAGGATCTGGGCCAGATATGCCGCTTGCCCTTGGGTAGAAGTGATTTGTCGCATGGTTATCTAAGGCACAGGTAAATTTGAATCCTCTTGTTTTTAATTTTACACCAGTTCCTTTTTGTAGTGTGTGGGAACCAATGTCTATAGTCATCAATCCAGTGAAAGGATCATATGATCCGCTTGTAGGACTGTGATAAACAAGAGGTGATGTTCCTACATTCACACTAAAGTTATCTAAGTCTACAGTAGTAATTGATAACCACTGTTGATCTGCTGGATCTTTTCTTCTTGGGTAATCCTTGATAGTCTTTCTTTGATCCATCATACATCTGAATCTGATGGAACCTCTTGCAAACTGAACTCTATTACCAGTTACCATTCCGTGATTAGAAACAGTACAAGTCATAATACCAGATCCAGCATCATAAGTTGCAAATTCTACACTCTTGGGTAAAGCACCATTAAATCCGTGAACATTAGAGAACACGGTCATGATACCTGTACTTGCAGTATAGGCTGCAGTAGTGATACCGTAATTGACTATTGTAGATACACCAACGTTGATTGTTATGGTATCGGCAGATGTAGAACCAATACCAACAGAAGCATTGCCACCGATTGGGTCATCAGGACGAGGATAGGCATGTTCTGTCGCATGATTATCTCTAGCACATGTGAACCTTATAGATGCAGTATTGATACCAACAGTGTCTCTGGCTTTCTTAAGACCACCAGTAGTTGCACTCTGGAACCAGTGTGCATTTACAATAGTAGATACACCAACATTTACAGAGAATGTATTGACACCAACATGATAGATTGGTAGCCACTCATTCAAGAATGGATCAGAGTATCTTGGATATGCCTTAGTTGCAGTATATCCATCTAGATCGCATTTGAATGAAATTGATTCTAAATCAAACTTGACATACTCACCAGCAACGAAACCATGATTTGCAATGGTTGGTTCTAGTACACCAGTACTAGCATTATACGTTGCCGTCGAAATTGTGTGAGATGAGTGATCGTAATAAGAGTGTCCAGCACCAACATTCAATACAAGTTCACCTGTAGCAGCATTGTATGTGGATGTTGATATAGAACGTTCCTGTATTGTGGAAGGACCTACTCTTACCTCAAAGTTATTTGTAGTTGCAGAAACTATACCTAGATTAACGTTGTATGCTGGGTCTGTCTTACGAGGATAAGCATGAACAGTTGCATAGTTATCTTTAGCACACTTGAAGTTCAAAGAACCTTCTGCAATCTGAACCTGTTGAGTTGGTCTTTCGATTGCACCAGTTGTAGAATTTTGATACCAGTATGGGCCGTAGTCTCCACCACCAGTAATAACTGCATCAGTTCCAACACCAACTAGAGTGTATGGATAATCACCACCAGCAAGAACACCACCAACTGCCACACCTTGGTTTGGTATGAATTGATATATGTTTGCTCCACCAGTAGCTCCAACGTCAACTGTGAATATTGTACCAGCACAACTAACAATACTTACTGGTTTATCATAGTAAGGGTCTTGTGGTCTTGGATAGAAGTGACTGGTTTGGAAACCATCCTGTTCACATCTAAATCCAAGTGCGCCAGGTTTGAACTTGATACTCTCTCCAACTTGGAAACCATGTAGTCTGTCAAGAGAGACAGTCATGATACCCACTGCTGGTGTATAATCTGCAAACCTAATGTTATATGGAACTATGGTTGAGATACCAGCAAATACTGTAATAGTTGTTCCAGCCACACCTGTAATTGGAACAGCAGTGTTGTAGATTGGGTCTTTGGATCTTGGATAGTATTTGATTGCAGTGTTTTGGTCAGCAGTACAAGTAAATCCGAGTGAACTATCTCTCATCTTAATACTTTGTCCTACTTCTAGGTCATGAACTCCGATACTCATTGTCATGATACCTACAGACGGTGTATAATCCGCCCCAGACACGGTGTAATCAACTCTAGTAGTAATACCAGCAAAGACCTCGAATGTGTTGGTCTGAACGTTACTGATAGGAACCCAATTATTACTTAAAGGATCAGTGGTTCTTGGATAATATTTTGTTGATGTATATTGATCCAATGAACACTTCCAACCGATAGAACCATCTGCAATCCTAACCATGTCGCCATTTGCAAATCCATGACTAGGAACTGTAAGAGTTAAGATACCTACGATTGGGTTATAGTTAGCGGTTGTGAGTGAGTGTTGACTAGGTCCTGTTAAACCGTGACCATTAAGGGTCAATATCAATGAACCAGTGCTAGGAGTATAATCAGCGTCAGTTGGTGTAATCTGTGATCCGCCAACTATCTGAACTGCATTAGTATCTGCACTTACAAATGTGTGTGCATAATCACCACCAATCTTGATTGTTTTTTCATCAGAACTTACATATGTGTGTGGGTAGTCACCACCAGCAAATGTAGATGTTGCGGTTGCACTGTGGAACTCATGTAAGAAAGGTCCTCCAGTTAGTAATGCACCCTCTTCAGCACGGATAAATTGGTGAGGATAATCTCCACCATATATGATTGCACCAGAGACTGCTTCTTCAAATCTATGAACATATTGATTCTTGACACGGGATATGCCTACATCTATTGAAAGTCCAGTTCCAGCATATCCTGTAATTGGAATAGAAGTATCATATGCAGTTGATCTACTTCTTGGATAGTAGTGTTGGTATGCACCACCGTCTAAAGCACATGTAAATGCAAGACCAGACATGATAACATCCTTACCCACCTTGTATCCATGAGGTGCTGCAGTGGTGACTGTAAGAACACCAGTTATGTTGTCATACAATGCACTAGAAACTCCTAGAGCAGGGTCGTAATCACAAGTAAAGGCAATACCAGAAAGTATAACACAATCATCTATTTCAAGATTGTGATTTTTCCTAGTTACAACAGTTGCAATTCCAGATGTCTCATCATACTCAACATGACCAACTTGGACGGCAGGAGCACTGGTAAATGTTGCAGCAACACCAGTTACATTTACAAAGTCATCAGTTTCTAAACCATGACCCTCAAAAGGTATGAATGAACCTACTCCAGCAGTTGCAGTATGGATACCTGTTGTGGTCACTGCCATACCAATATTCACAGTGAAGTTCTTTGCACTTAGGATACCAGTGACACCAAAATATTGTTGTGTATCTGATGGGAATGTAATCTCACCAATGCCTGTATCAAATTTAATACCAGTTATCTTGACAACACTTGCGGTTGACAATCCATGAGCTGATGAAGCATGAATAGTTGCAATACCAGCGAATGGCTCATAATCTACTTGTGATATGTCAATACTACTTCCACTCTGAGCACCATAAGCAGTGATAGTTGTAATACCATTTGAGAATGTTCCGTCAACATGTGATATCGATCTTGGAATGTAATATCCAGTTCCACCTTCTACGATTTGGAAACTTGTAATGATACCCGCTTCTGCTCTGTTTACTACACCACCACTCACATAATTATGTGCAAATGTAGAGACACCAACAAATGCTCTGAATGTATTTGTAGTATGTCCACTTAATACATCAAAACCAATTTCATTTTTACCTTCTAAGATTGCAGTGTCCACGCCTGCCTGCACTAGACCACCGCTAACATATGCTAGTGCTTGCGTACTAACACCGCAATCTACCAATACGTTTAGACTGTCAATTATTTCTACAATAGGATATGCGTCTTCTCTAAACAAAAATGTGCTTATACCGTTTGTAACCTGTACTTCTTTTACTAAGACACTTCTACTTTGGTTAGTAGAAGTTCCAAGATAATGTCCACCTGTTACACCAATAGTTGTGATACCAGTTATGTAATCGTAACCAAAAGTATTAATATTTCTTAGCGCCGATACTGGAGTGAATGTAAATCCAGCACCTGTAATCCTTACTCTATCATCTTGCACAAAACCATGTGATGAAGCACCAGTATTGAATGTACAAATACCAGTAAGATGGTTATAGTCTGCGGTGGAAATAGCAACAGAACTTCCTGATGATGTTCCTAATACAGCTCTGATACTTGCACCAATACCTTGAGATGATCTTACGCTTATTTCTGGTATTTCTCTATATCCTTGTCCTTTCCCTTCTAATTGTAAAAATTCTACACTACCAGTTGTTCCTACACCAACTCTTGCAGCTGCTTTGAGTGGTAGGTAATAACCAGCACCTGTTTGTAATCCTACCTTGTTAATTCTACCAGCTCTGGGAACTCCACTTAAAAAGTTTATTGCGTTAGCACTATCATTTACAACTTCAAAATCTAAGCCAGGAGTTTGAACAATATTGTTGATTAATATGAATGGATTATTATTGATATCTACGCCAGTATTAACATTGTTGTACAAAGCAGTGGTAATACCATTATTCTCAGTAACAGTAAACTGTGTCCCTGCAATACCTGTAAATTCTAAAGATATATCGTCAAGAATTACGTTAGTATCTTTTGCATCAAACGGATCTAACTTTCTAGAGAATAATCTACCAGAGAAAGAAGAACTAGTTTCTAATCCAATAGGGCCTGCTTTACCGTATGGTGCATCACTGAAAAATATTGAATCATCTACGATATTGTAATCACCTGAGAATACAGATGATAAACCAGTGCCATGACTTGTAGATACTGATCCAAAAGCACCTCTTTCTACAACAACTTGTGAAGTGCTACTTGTACTGAAAACAGGATAATATCCAACACCAGCCTTGAATATAATAACTTCGGATATAGTTCCAACACCACTAATTACAGGATAGAATACACCCTCCTGTATAGGACTAGTTGTTCCCTGTATGATGATCTTTGGAGGATCGGTTTTAGCATACCCTGCACCTCCATCTAAAACTTCAATTCCAGACACACCATATACTGAGTTAAATGACGGTCTGAATAGAGCTCCTGATCCTGGCGTAACTCTTGTTGACATTTATTCCTCTATATGATGTTGATAGAACTACTGCAATATACTCTGGTAACACCAGTGTTATCACGAACAATACTGAACGTCAAAATATCATCATTATTCGTGGATGGAGGAGGATTACCACCAACCCACTTAACACCGTTTGCAATAGCAGCACCGTTTACTCTACATGCGTCTCCGTATGTGTAACCAGTTCCAGCATTGTTGATAAGTGTGACTGTGGTTGCCTTACCATTTTGTCCATTGACATTTGTAAAATCCCAGCTGGTAACAGTTGTTGTTATTCCACCAAGAACAACCGATCCTTGTGAAACATCAAAGGTAAACGTACCGCCTGCACTGACAGCTAATGTATCACTAAAGTTTCCTACAACTTTCTCTGTAATGTCAGAGTTAAAGTTGACCTGATCCATTAAAGTACTTGCACCACTGACCAGAACATCACCTTGAACGTCTAATCTACATGTGGGAGCAGTAGAACCAATACCAGTGTAGGCTTCATTAGTAACAACAAACGACTTATTATCTGATACTGCTGCATCGGATACTCGCAATCCGTGTGCATTACCTTTAGCGACTGCCCAAATAGTAGGTCTTTCGTTTGAGAATGATGCGACTTCTAACTGTGATGTAGGTAGAGAAGTTCCAATGCCGACCATACCATCAGCTTTGATACGGAACATTGTTGCAGCAAATCCAACTTCTATTGGACCATCTGTAATCGCACCAGGCTGTTGAATTGTAATCTTACCAATGTCAGCATAACTTGATGTTACAACACCAGATGTATTGATATCGATATTATCTGTAACACTTGCTGCAAGACCAGCAAGAACGGAAGTTGATGCAATACCGCAGTTTGTAGAATACCCAGCAGTACTAGCAAAAGAAACAAAACTTACAAGGTTAGATCCATCTCCAAAAACATCATATATCTCATTGAAGTTATTATTAATCTTAATAGTCCCTGCCAATAGGGTATCGCCCGTCCCATCATTCGGAGCCGAACCTGTACTAATCCCTTGTTTAGACATTACTTAAAAACGTTTTTCTTTATTTATAGTTAATATGGAGGGTTATCATCCATAGTCACCAATTGACTGTCAACTGAGGTAACACTTGAGTTAACTCTGTTAGTATCATAATAGAAATCAGTTGCAACTGTACTATTCGCTAGTGCGTTTCTGGCTTGAGCAAATGTTGAGTCACCTACTTGAATTACTTTCAACAATTCATCATCTAATTTGATTACATCTCCTTTTGAAATTGATGAAATACCAGTTGTAATACTGATACCTTGATCGCCAGGACCCACAGCATCAGCAACTTCAACAGATAGTCTCTTATTTGAAAGAGGTGTCTGAATAATATTATCAATCAAGATGAGTGCTTGTTTATTTGGTTCTGCAACTTTAAGTATTTGAGTTCCAGTTCCTAGACCAGTAAATTGGAAAGGAAGTGAAGTTGAGAGACCAGCGATTCTAAATTTAACATCATCAACTTTTTGTATGAACAAACGCTCAGGCATGATGTCTGTTCCTAACTCCACAGGAGATAGTAAGATGTTGTTAGTTGGTGTTGTTCCTCCAATGTATGTACCAGCAATTGAAATAATATTAGTAGCAGCATATCCAGTTCCACCATTTACAACCTCAACATTAGTAACATCTAAATTACTATCTCTAGTGATGTTAAATGTTGCACCTGTTCCACCAAATTCTGGCACAGTTGATGGGACATCAGTGTATACAGTTGAAATACCAGCAGCAGATCCTGTTGTTTTAGTGACAGGGAAAGTTAGGTTGTTAGCTGGAGTCGCACCACCTAAGTATGTTCCAGCAATACTTACATTGTCAGTAACAAAATATCCAGTTCCACCATTTGTTAGAACAACAGCTGTTCCTATACATTGTCCAGTACCGCCGTCAAAATCAAATCTGACTTGGAATGTAGCACCAGATCCTCTAGTGGATATGCCTGGCACACCACCTTCTGCCATTCCAAATCCATATAATCTAAACAGTGGGCCAGGAGGATTCTCTGTCACAGCAGTTCCTGTTACAGGGCCTGGAATCTGTATATTGTATCCATTTTCATACATTGCACTGCCACCGACACCAGATGTCTTGACAGCCATGATAATATCTCTTGTTCCTGTAGTATGAGATGTAGTTCCAATACCAATCTTATCACCACCTTGAGTATCGAGAATAACAGCTTGACCAGTTTGGAAGTTATGATTCTGAATACTGATGATGTTTAGTGCAAGATCAACGTCGGCTGATGCTGCAGCATTGAATGACTTTTTGAAACATGGCACTCCACCAACAGATAATCCAAATTGTTTACTACCAACTAGTGTTCCTGTTCTATCATGTGTTCCATTGAAACCAGAGGATATGTCATCTAAATTCAAGACCTTATTGGTCTTGTTCATAATGAAACTCTTGATGGGTCTACCTTCTGGGAAGAAGATTCTCTGTACAGAACCATTAGGTAACTGATCATCTTCAGTAACCATGGCAAAGTTATCTCTCTTGCCCATGTATATCTCATTGTCAATATTGATAACAAGATCAACCTTAGTATCCACTGCCTGAACCTTCATGTTGATAGACTTAGCAATACCAACATTTACGAGCTCTTCTGCATCTTTCTTAGAATCACTCTCTACGATAAGATCAGAGAACTCTAAGAATCCAGATGGGTGAACGATAGATTTTACAGGTTCTTTCCATGTGTCATATGGAAGCTTACTCTTGATTGAATAAGAGAACTTCTGGAAGTAGAAGTTGTCAGATATTCTTTGACTGAAATCGTTGAGAATACCAACGTTCATGTCATTCTTTGAAACTTTATCTCTTGTAACGCCTAGAGTTGTTCTAACACTGAATCTGTTTACATCTCTTACTCTACCTAATAGTTGTGATACCTCACCATACAAAGTATCGCCTGGTATGAGAGTTCCGATAGTGTCTCTTAATCTTAACTGACTTATCTTACCATTCCAACCATTCTCAACAACAAAACCTTCAAACGCTCTTGATGTTACTTTTTCACCAGAACTAAATTTGGCATCGTCAATAATTGTCATATTGAACTTCGCCATGTCATTGAAGTTGACAAGAGAACCTAGAGTAAAGTCATCATCATAAGAACCAAGTGTTACAGTAGAAATGCCAGGAGCACTAGACATGTCAAAAGTAACAGTCGCATTTACGGTGTTGACACCTGTAACTGTATAGAATGAGAAGTCGTAATCAGAGGAGTTGAAGTTACCTTCTCCAAGAAGTAAAGAATTTGGTTTTAATCTACAGTTTTCAACAAATACTTTATCACCAATAGCAAATGGTAACTTAGTATCTGTAGATCCAAATCCAGTGGTAACAGGCTGATTGAACTGTGCATCTAATAACAATTCAGCAGTGACAGTAGTTCCACTGTGACTGATAGCATCAATGTCGTAACCATTAGAGTTGTTAGTTGTGATGATACTTAGTGGTTCACTGAACTCAAAAGCATTTTTGAGGATAAGAACCTTATCTACAGATCCACCAGATATCGTTGCCTCTATTTCTACCTTATCGTTACCACGAACTGCAAGTGTAGGAGGTTGGTTATATCTAACACCACCGTCTACAACTTGAATCTCATCCATTCTAGCAATGCCACTGATATCAACAATGGCTGGTACAGATAAGAATGGTAACAGAGTAGGATCAGTAGGATAATCAAATCCATCTTTGATTCTTTCAATGGTATCAATCTGACCAATCTCAGGAGATGAAACTTTTACAATGCCATCTTGACCTTGTGTACTAGCAAAACCAATAACTCTAGGTAACACAGTGTATCCTTTGCCTGGGAAATTGATCTTGGTTGAATCAATAGGTCCTCTTGCATTTTTAGATTCGGTGCTGTATGTGATTGTGCTTACACCTATTCTTGATATTAACTTCTGTGTTTCTGGTGGTTTCTCTACTAAGTTGAAAGTAAAAGTCTTATCGTCTTTTTCGATAATGGAGTGTTGAGTCTTAAGAACAGTGTTCTTGAATGTTATGTTGTTTCTGCCAGTAACATCAGTATCGGAAGATCCGTATAGTTTTCTATTATCTGAAGGAACGACAGGAGTTAAAGCATAGAATGTTTTCTCTGGCCAACTATTTGTTGTGTTGATAGTTACAGTGGCATTTGCATTTCCTGATACATCACTTCTTGTGATGTTAAATCCAGTAGCGTTTGTACCAGTTACATCAAGTCTTTCTTTGAAATTAATATCATCAAAGAAGTCTAGTTTCATATCCAACAAACTTGGATCAGATACATCAAATGTAATTGTATTACCAGTAGTAAACTCTAGAGGTGGATTTATCTTGGCAATAAAACTCTTGTTGTTGGCAGACGCTTCTGTTACTGATGTAATTCCAACAGGGTTTGCATCAACAACATCTGACTTGTACTTACAGAGTTGAATTGCATCAACACTTTCTCTAAGAACAAAATAGGTCTCATTATTGATCAAACCATCAATAGTGTTACCATTGTCATAATAAACGACTTTATCGCCACTCTGTAGTGACTCATCTAATATTGTAATCTCAGTTAAGTCAGCAGAGAAGGCTGATACAGCAAAACCAATTTTTTCAGTTGTAATTTTAGCAATTACTGGATCATACCTGACTGCAACAGTTTCACTAGATTTTGGAAGTGCATCTAAAGTAATTACATCTCCAGTAAGTAATCCATGAGCAGATGTAACTCCAACTTCACCAAAGAACCTTTCTACTCTACTTGTAACTTTAGGGAAGTTAGTTGTGAAGGAATGTGCGAATCCAGAGTTTGATGCTAGATTATAGAACCATACGGCATCACCTGTGGTTGGAATACCGATTGTAGACAATCCAATATAGTCGGGTTCAAAATTGATGGCATATACATCACCATTGTTCGGAAGGACTTCTGTACCGACACCAGATGTGGCACCAGCAGATACTTTAGCCCACACAAGGGAAGTTCCACCAATACCCATATTATAGGTTAGTTTCTGGCCAGTAAAGAACGTATGATCTTTGATAAAGATTCTTTGTTGAGGAACAAACCTATTTTCTATTGTTTGTACTGTGCTTAAACCAGTAAGAGGTAAAGTGTAGTGTGTACCAGTAGATCCAACACCAACTGTCTGTTGTGGATTGAAATAGGTGATAGTATTCTCAAAAGTGAATCTCATCACTGTAGAGACTCCTACTGGGAATGTAAACTTCTTAGGTTTAAGAATAATGTTATCTGTACCTACACCATGAGTAAAGGCAGCACCAACAAAGCTTTCTCTGTTTACAAAGAACCTAGAGAACTGTTCATCAATGGCAGTGATAGTAAATGACTCAGTTCCAATTCCTATGGTGTCATTTACTTCAAAACCACTTACATCAGTTACAAAAATAGATGTACTAGGCCCTGTAGCAGATAAGTCACCTAATTCAACAGCAAGACCAGAAGTTTTGTTAAATACACTAATTTTCTTAGGTCCATTGAACTCTGCAAAGGAGGCAGTGCTAATACCACTTAATACAACTGTTTCACCGTCTGTAATTTCATGTGGAACACTTGTAATACCAACAATGCTGTTTTTATCTTTTACAAGCTCTACATTAGTAAAAGTAGTAACTCCTATCTGTACTGTAGTGATTGGTTTACCTAAAACAGACCCAACTACGATATTAGCGCCAGTTCCATTAGTTCCAAAGTTGTCTAACTCTAAAACATCGTCTACTTTGTATCCATCACCTCTAGAGAAGATTGTTACGGAAGAAATACCAGAACTCTTTGTTTTTAAGACTTCAAACTCTTGTTTTAGAGCATCCTTTACATCATCAATCAATTCATAGTCAGAATTACCAAATGAGAGGTAATATGGAGCTACGTTTCTTGTAAGATCTCTAGATGAGATATCAATGTCCTGATTGAAGAAAGTTACGAAGTTTTCTTCGATTGGAGTGTCTTTAAATGAGTTTCCAACCAGATATGGGAATTTTGGTTTAGCAACACCACTGGAATCAACATCTACACTGTAGAAGTAAGCATATACTCCATCTGGGTACTGTGGAGTCACACAATAGCGTCCACCGTGTACGTCTAGGTCTCCTGAGTTGTCAAAGATGTAATCATTGGTGAAATATCCAAAAGCAAAGCCAGGAGGTCTTATACCCGATCTTAGAGTGGTGTCAAGAATGAAACCAGACTGTAATCTTTTGATTGCTCCTCCTGTTGGAGTCTGATATCCATAAGGACCGTAAATTGGGTTGCCATCATAGGCAAATCCAAGAATAGGAGAGTGGAAAGCGTTAGGTGTCTCTAAGTTACCAGCATCAATGTTATCTCCAAGTTGGAATCTAAGTTTTTGTGGAGGATAGATACCAATTGTCTGTAATTGGAAGGCAGGGTTAGTACTTGGTTTAGTAAGTAGCGAATCTTCGTCACTAATGATGGCAGTGTTCTTTTGAACTTGGTTTATCTTCCATTCACGAACGTCTGCAATGAATTTAGCAGATTTACCTCTGTTTTGTAAATCTAAAGTCGTATCACTTGATCCGTAACCAATACCACCATCAAGAATCTGTACACCAGTGATTTTACCGCCAGATACAAGAGGTTTGATGTCTGCAAAGCTACCAGTTGGACTGAAGATGTTAATATCGGAATCTTCACGGTATCCTTTACCAGAAGCAAGGATTTGAACGTCTACAATCGATCCATCAATGATAATTGGTTTTAATAGTGCTTTGAATACAACAGTTGAGATACCAACATCGGGTCTTCTATGGAAATCCATGATATTAGTACAACCATAACCAACACCACCTTCTTCTAGGAAAACACTTTCGATTTCACCAAGAACTATAGGTTCTATCTCTGGTTTGATGATAGTTGTGCTACCAATAGCAGATAAACTCTCTACATTGATAACAATAGGTGGATATTTGATAGTATGCTTACCAGAACCAAATCCACGAATCACAACGGGCTTGTTTTTGTTGTAATTGGTCAAATCTCTCTGTGATGAGACACCTACATCACATAATCTAAATCTATTGCTGTCTATAACTCTAACTGCATACTGTGTGGTTGTAGAAAGACCATTTGCAATCGTTCCATCAGTAGAATACTCTACAATTTCACCATTATTGAAATTATGGTTGTATGCAAGAATATAATCGTCCGATGTGCTGATACCTGACTGAGTATCACCATCTACAGATCTACCTTGTACAATAATCTTCTTGTTTGAGTAACCAGAGCCAGGATTCTTGACATAAATCCTAGTTATCGTATTTTTAGCTTGAAGTGAAGTAAACTTATGGAAACCAAAGCTGATGTTTCCAATGTCTACAGTGTTGATACCTACTTTTGCATCTTCCGATGTCTTGTATAACTTAATTCTCTTTTCATTGACGATACCAGCGTAGTAAGTTGATCCATCAACGATATTAACGATAGGTGGGTTGCCTCTAGAGTCATATACTATCGCTTCACCCTCTTCAAAGTTATGTCTCTCTGGAAAGAGTACACTTTCATCAAAAGTATCAACTGATGTACCATCAGCCTTAAAGTTTACAACAATAGAACCTCTAACTAAGTTAGATTCAAGGACGGCACCAGTTCCGTTACCACCACTAACAGTAATCTTGGGTTTTTCCTGATATCCGATGCCAGGAGTAACCAATTTAACTTCTCTGAATGATCCAGACACATTAGCATGAGCACTAGCACCAAATCCCTGCGGATCGTTAATGACGAGTGGAGGTCCTGTGATGACATCATAATCTTGGCCTGAATTTGTTACTTTTATCTCTGTGATGTTACCGTGGAAGATCTGTTCATCAAAAACAGTCGGTGGGAATATCTCCACACCGTTTGCCATCAAACCAACGGCTCTGTTATTTACTTGTCTCTTATTAGGATCATCAAAAAGATTTTTTTGTTTATAGAATGGATACTTTCTAAGAATCTTTTGATTTCTAAGTGTTTTATTTTCCCAGCCTGACTTGTAGATAAACTGACCACTAGTTCCTGTTCTTACTGCAATATATTTTTTAGAAAATACGTCAGCGCCACTGAATGACAGATAAAATTCAGTTTGGTTGATTGCAGTTACAAAATAAACACCAGTATTGATGCCACTGTTAGTTGTGTTGTCCCAATAGATTTTATCACCAGTTACATAGTTGTGATTTAAGGGAGGAGGTGTTGCCAGAGTGACGTTGGTGGGGTCAAACGATCTAATGGTATAAGTAAACCCACCGCCGTTTAAAGGGGTTCCAAATCCGTCTGTGACCTCTATGGTGCTACTTTTTACGAATACTTTATTGTCAGTTGCAAAGACTGGATAGTTTGGTAGTCCTGATGAGGTGACATAGAAGAATTCTTCTTGTTTGTCTAGGTAACTGTTTTGAATACCAACTGGGAATTGATCTACACCAGTGAAGTAATTAGAATTATGCTCTGCTTTAGTAACAGTCTTTGTAATTATAGTTACATCAGTTGGGACAGCACCAGTTGTTTGTATAACAATCGTATTTGAGTAAACCTTAGAAAGGTTAGTTGCATCATACTCAATATCTTTGACTGTTACGTTAATTTCATCGCCAGCATCATTTCTGAGGCGTAATACTTCATCAACATAGAAAACTATAGCATCAAATAACTTAAGTCTGTATGTATTGACGTTTACCTGATTGATAGAAGCAATACTATGACTTGATGGTATGTTGTAGATCCAGTTATTGAACTGAGGTAGGTTGCCTAAGTCTCTACCGAAAGAAAGTAACTTAAGATTGTCACCAATCTGCATATTAGTAGATTGTGTGGTGTCTACCTGATCAATAACATTAACAAGTCTAAATTCCATCAATGATGTTTGACCAAAACCAGCATAAGCATATGCAAGTTTGTTTTCTAGAACATCTGCACCAAAAACTAGCGAAGTAGTAACACCAGTAACGTTCAAGAACTGGTTTACAGTCTTGTCAGTGTATCTAAGAGTGATAAAGTTAGATCCAGCTCTAGGTCTTACGAGTAGTGTACCACTTTGTCCAAATCCAACAGTAGAGTCAACTACAAGACTCTCTGCAGCCTCCACAGTCTCCTCTAACGCCTTTGTTTTACCAGGCACTTGGAATATACCATCAAAAGATGTAGAGTCGAGAGACATCTCATAGAAGTCTGTCTGATTGATTGGTCTATACTCTACATTGTAGATAGATGCACTGACTGTACCGATTCCAGATACATCTTGATATAAGAAGTTACCAATAGACTCCAATGGTTGTGCGCCTGGAGTCAAGTTCTCAAGAAGAACGTGTTTAGTTTTGAAATATACGTTTGCAGACGGTACAAGTGTCTGTTCAATCGGTTTTAAAAGCTCGATGTCTTCTCCATAGAGAAGTTTGAAGAGAATCTGATATGAAGAGTCTGTTCCCTTCGACATGTAGAAGTCTTTTGCCCTAGTCAGGATATTTGTAACAGATGTTCCTGTTATAAAGTTCCTGTTTTCAAATCCAGGCAAGAATTCTTCTTTAAACTTGGTAAAGAAGGTTTGTAAGAATAGATTACTTAAGTTAGTAACTGTTGCACCAGTCAAATGCTGATTAGCAGTTGTTGATGTGAAGCTTAGAAACTCAGCATCGTCTTCTTTTGATATTTGATCAATACCACTGAATCCTCTAGCACACCCAGTAAAGGATGTAGCAGTCTTAGCTGTGTATGTAATGATCTCATTATCAATTTTCAACAATCCATAGGTATCTGGCCATCCAACAGTCGATTCTACGTTGATAGTGGTAGAACCAGCAAACAAATTGGAAGTAAGAGTTGTAGTGGTTACTAAAGTCTCATTATTGAAAGCACCAATCTTTCTATACTCAGGAAGATTGTTGGCAAGGTCAGTTACACCAGAACTGTGTTCCTGAGATGCGTAATATTGATTTAAAAAGCTCGCAAAAAGAGGTGACTCCTCATTTAGGAATTCTGGAATCTGTGATTGTATGACATGAGAGACTTTTACTCTTTTAATATCTGTCATTTACCTTGTGTAGATTGTTTCGCTAGCGTAACTAGATGTTGTGACGTAAGAAGTAGCAGATGTATTCTCACCAGAGGATACAACGTCAGGAAGTGCGTTAACTGTACTGTTAGTTACGTCTAACTGTAAGTACAGATCTTTCAATGCAATTACATCATTAGAATCGGGTATTGCTTCAACTTGAATCAATCCACTTGGAAGCATAGATCCTGTTATATTTACCACATCTAAATTAATCTCTCCGTGAACGTAATCTACAGTCCCAGCATCGTTCTTTACGATCAAAGGAAGGTTATTTACAAGTTTAAAGAAAACAAGTTTACCAAAAGATGTTCCAGCTGTAGGAATATCACCAAGATACAGAGTTCCGTCTATGTCATTAACTGTAAACCCTGTAGAACGTATGCCATATCCGTTTGGTTGGTCGTAAAAGGCATTTCCGTAGCAAAGTTCATAAGTTGCGAAAGTATTGAACTCAGGGTTCAGATCCCTTCTCATTTTAACTCTTGTAATGTTAGAAGTAACACCTCTAGCCGAGTCATCAATCAATCCAACAACTTTAGAGTACTTAAATCTACCACCAAAGTCGTTAATGTCAGATGATCTTGAATATGAAGTTAAGGCCTTGGTTACAGATGTGATTAATTCAGTAGTATCTGAAACTGCGTTACTGTTATAGTAAACAGAAGTGTCAACTTCGACATAAAGATACTTAAGGTCAATAATTTCTGGTTTGATACCAGCGATTGAATATTGTTTGAGTTGCCTAGAGATATCGTCTTTCGTAATCTGTGAAAGGAACGAACCGTTTCTTGGTTTGATGGAAATAAACACTTTTCCAAACTCAGGAGGATCTAACTCCTCTCCACCGTAGGCGGTCACAGACTCGACGTTAGGATATACGAATGGAATGATACCAGAATAGTCACTTGCCGTTACTGCACGGTATTGTGAGGAGTATATACGAGGTGCTA
>CEUH01052411.1_pt1 | contig 19814 bp, 12 predicted proteins | sample 356461 | NCBI WGS metagenome assembly CEUH01 (sample SAMEA2623275, study PRJEB7988) | marine metagenome | isolation source: saline water (ENVO:00002010), including
GAAATCAATGAAGACATCTATATTTACAGTGTCATTGCTTATTTCTTCTTTGATTATATAATCTCTGGTACCATGTCTATATTTTTCATGACTTAGACTTGATGGAATTGGATCACTTTCATAAGCTTTTCTTTTCATTTGGTTAATATACCAATCAGTACTTAGTAAGCTTGTATTGACAATTCTTATGTCTCTTCTAATCGAATCAATTTCTTGTGCATACCAAAGTGGAAAAGTATCATTATCACCAATAGTAAATAATATTGCATTTTCATCACAGGACTTTAGGTAGTTGACCGCCATGTCATAAGCAGTAAATCTTCCCGATCTGTCGTGATCATCCCAATTATTAGTAGCAAGATTAAGAGGCACCAATAAAAAACAAAAAGTGATCATTAAAAGTACTATGAGTACTTTTATTACTTTAAAAATTTTAGTTTTAAAATTTAAAAATCGATTACAATAAATCAAAAATCTTTCAGAAAGAGAGCTCATTAAATATGCTCCTAATCCAATTAATATAGAAAAAACATAAAATGAGCCAACCACAGAGTAGTCTCTCTCCCTTGGTTCAAATGGCCTTACATTAGTGTAAACCTGAATTGCAACACCTGTAAATATGAAGAATAATAGGAGTATCCAAAAGAACTTTAGATTTGTAGTATCACCTTTTAATAAAAACCCTTTTAAAAGCAATAATAATCCAAAAATACCCAGTAATAGAGGAAGCATATAATAAGTATTTCTAGCTTTGTTATTTTTAACATCACTTGGTAGGTTTTTTTGTGGTAATCCTAAATGATATTCATCAATAAAATTAATTCCTGAAATCCAATTGCCATTCATATTCTTTTTACCCTGAATATCATCCTGTCTGCCTGAAAAATTCCACATGAAATATCTCCAATACATATATCCAATTTGATAATCAAAAAGATATTTTATATTACTTAAGAAAGATGGTTTTTCAACATCAAGATATTGACCATATTGTCTTAAAAAATTATGAAAGTCTTCTTTTCCAACTTCTCCTTTTTCAATTTGATTTTTAAATTCTGAAATAAAATCTTGTAATTCAGGCTGATTAAGATATCTGTTCTTTACTTTAAAATCTAGAAATCCAGTATATGACAGGTAGTTCTTCGCATGTTCTGAGCTCCACATTCTTGGCAAAAATGATGCATGCTCAGAGTTGTAATTTTGAACAGCATTTTTGTAATCATTAACAATCACATATTTATTTTTTATTGTGTCTTTTTCATACTTTGGATTGTCATCAACATAAGGCTGATTTTTATCCAATCCAGAATACTGATCACTGAATAATGGACCATAAAATAAATAAGTTTTTGGATATTGTTCAAGATTATAATATGCTAATAATTCTCTTGCATTAGATGGATCATTTTCATTAACAACTACATTAGCATTAGCTCTGATTGGTAGAATTAACCATGATGAAAATCCAATGAAAATAAACAGAAAACATAATACAATCATATTTAGTCTAACTAATTTTAATCGGGCTGTTAAGTAAATTGAGGTAATAAAGATTGCTACAATTATAACAAATGCCACAATAGTACCTGAATTAAAAGGGAGTTCTAAGTTATTTACAAATAAAAGTTCAACAGCACTAAAAAATTTTAATGTGCCTGGAAGTAATAGTTTGAAAATAGCCATTAAAATAACAATTCCTGAAATATTAGCTAAAATGAAACCAAAAATTTCACTTGGCAGCCAAAGTCCTTTTATAAGTCTGGTAAATCTATTTTTATTTTTAAAATAGTAAATCGAAACTATCGCAGGAATGGTTAATAATCCCATGAAATGAACACCAAATGATAATCCAATAATGAAACATATTAAAAGCAGCCATCTATGACCTCTTTCCTTATCCATATCCCTCTCCCATAATAATCCTAAATAAAATAAAACAGCCATAATTAAAGTTGCCATGGCATAAACTTCTGCTTCAACGGCATTAAACCAAAATGTATCAGTGAATGTTAACGAAAGAGATCCAATTATTGCAGCACCTGAAATTGAAATATTTTTAGATATTGAATTCGGAACTTTTTCCGTAATTTTTTTTAGAATTAGTACAATTGACCAATATATAAACGCAACTGCCAATGCGCTTGCAAACCCGCTCATTAAATTTATAGTAAATCCAATATTTTCTTTTTCTAAAGCAAATATTGAGAAAACAGCTCCAAGCATTTGGTATAGTGGTGCACCTGGAGGGTGACCGACTTGTAGTTTTGAAGAAGTTGTAATATATTCGCCGGTATCCCAAAAGCTAACAGTGGGTTCGGCTGTTAAATAATAAACTGTAAATGAAATTAAAAAACACAACCATCCCAATATTAAATTAAGTTTTTTAAAATTCATTTTTTTTATTTTTTTCAAATTTATTAATATTCTTCAAAAGACAAATATTAAACATAATTAAAGAAAATATATTGCTGAAAAAAAAAATATTTTAAATTTGCAACCTCAATGGCCTATGGTGTAACTGGCAACACGTCTGGTTTTGGTCCAGAAGAGTCTAGGTTCGATCCCTAGTAGGCCAACAAAATGCAAATATTTACTGATATTATATTTTATTGTATATTTGCATTACTGATTAATTAAAAATTATGAGGGGACTAATAGTCCCCTCTTTTTATAAAAAAATGTTAAAGGAAAAAGTAGAGTCATTATTGTCAATTTGTTTTGATGAAAGAAAAGATCTTTTTTTAATCGATTTTTCAATTTCAGAAAATAATGAGATTAGTATAATATTAGATGGCGACAATGGAATTAAAGTTGAAGATTGTATGTTTATAAGTAGGGCAATTGAAGCAAATTTAGATCGTGATGTACTAGATTTTTCGATGAAAGTTTCCTCATTTGGTGCTACATCACCATTGGTTGTCGCAAGACAATATCCAAAACATTATGGTAGAATACTTTCAGTGAAAACAACTGATAATAAATATGAAGGTAAGCTATTAAAGTCAGACGGTAAGTCTATTCTTCTTGCATGGAAAGAGAGACAGCCAAAACCCATTGGAAAGGGTAAAATAACAGTTGAAAAATCAATTGATATTAATTTTAATAAAATAAAAGAAGCAAAAGTTAAAGTAAAATTTTAAATATGGATAATTTAACACTTATTGAGTCATTCTCAGAATTCAAAGATGACAAATTAATTGATAGGGTTACACTGATGGCAATTCTTGAGGAGGTATTTAGAGCTGCATTAAGAAGAAAATTTGGAGATGATGAAAATTTTGATATTATCATTAATCCAGATAAAGGGGATTTAGAAATTTGGAGAAATAGAATTGTTGTTGAAGATGACAACATTGAAGATGATAATTTGGAGATAGCTCTTTCTGAAGCAAGAAAAATTGAACCAGACTTTGAGGTAGGTGAAGATGTTTCGGAAGAAGTTAAATTAATTGATTTGGGTAGAAGAGCAATTTTAGCCTTACGTCAAAATTTAACTGCTAAAATTCATGAACATGACAACACAAACGTCTATAAAAAATTTAAAGAACTTGAAGGTGAGATTTATACGGCTGAAGTGCATCATATAAGACATAAAGCTATTATTTTGCTTGACGATGAAGGAAATGAAATTGTAATGCCAAAAGATAAACAAATCCCCTCAGATTTTTTCCGAAAAGGTGATAATATCAGAGGAGTTATTGAGAGTGTTGAATTAATCGGAACTAAGCCTTCCATTATCCTCTCAAGAACGTCTCCTATATTTTTAGAAAAACTTTTTGAACAGGAAATTCCTGAAGTATTTGATGGATTAATTACAATAAAAAAAGTTGTTAGAATTCCTGGTGAAAAAGCAAAAGTTGCTGTAGACTCTTATGATGATAGAATTGATCCTGTTGGTGCTTGTGTGGGCATGAAAGGTTCAAGGATACATGGAATAGTAAGGGAATTAGGTAATGAAAACATTGACGTTATCAATTATACAAACAATTTACAGCTATTTATTACCAGAGCTTTAAACCCTGCAAGGATTAATTCAATGAAAATTGATGAAGAAAATAAAAGAGTTGAAGTAATCCTCAATCCAGAGGAGGTTAGTAAAGCAATTGGAAGAGGAGGGCATAATATTAGGTTAGCAGGTCAGCTTTCTGGATATGAAATTGATGTTTTCAGAGAAGGGGTAGAGGAGGATGTTGAATTGACTGAGTTTTCTGATGAGATTGATGCCTGGGTAATTGAAGAATTAGCAAAAGCAGGTCTTGATACTGCAAAAAGTGTTTTAGAGCAAGATGCTGAAGATTTAATCAAGAGAACTGACCTTGAAGAAGAGACAATAAACGACGTTTTAAAAATATTAAAAGAAGAGTTTGAAGATTAAATAGTTATAAATTTTTATGGCAGATACAATAAGGTTAAATAAAGTATTAAGAGAGCTAAATATTTCTATAGACAGAGTAGCAGATTTTTTAGAATCCAAAGGTCATATAATTGAAAAAAGACCAACAACTAAAATCTCTAAAGACCTCTATGAATTGTTATGTGGAGAATTTCAAGTTGATGCTGATAAAAAAATAGCTTCTAAAGAAGTTGTTGAAGCTAAAAATAAAGAAAAGGAACAAATTAGAGAAAAGCAAGAACGAGAGCAGCTAGATTCATTAGAAACCAAATCAGAAATAATCAAAGCTTCTTCAAAAGTTGTTCAATTTAAAAAATTAGGTAAAATTAACTTAGATCCAAAAGAAAATGATGCAGCAGTTAAAGGGTCAGAGGTTGCTTCACACTCACCTAATCCATCAGTAAAAACAGATAATCTTGATAAAAACATTAAGAATACTATTATTGATGATGGGGTAAAAAAAGATAATTATAAAAAATTATCAGGGTTAAAATCTACTGGTGAGAAAATTGATTTAGATCAATTTAAAAAATCTGATCAAGAGGATTCTAAAACAAAATCAAAGAAAAGAAGAAGAAGGATTGTTTCAAAGCAAGATGGTTCTGAAAACAGGTTTGTAAATTTAAAATCTAAACAAAAAGAAATATTAAAAAAAGCTACAAAGGAAGAACCTAGTGAGGAAGAGGTTCAGCAGCAAATTAAAGAAACATTAGAAAAACTACAAGGAAAATCGTCCAAAGGAAAAGCTGCCAAATACAGAAAAGACAAAAGAGATCAGCATAAACAAAAATCAGAAGAAGAATTGGCCGCTCAAGAAGAGGAAAGTAAGATTTTGAAAGTAACTGAATTTGTTACAGCAAATGAGTTAGCAACTATGATGGATGTTTCAACAACTGAAATAATCTCAGCATGTATGACTTTGGGTATGATGGTAACTCTCAATCAGAGACTAGATGCTGAAACTCTTTCGATTGTTGCTGAGGAATTTGGCTTTAAAGTTGAATTTGTTACTGCAGATATTCAAGAAGAGGATCCTACTTTAGAAGATTCCCCTGAAGATTTAACAGAAAGACCTCCCATCGTAACAGTAATGGGGCATGTTGATCACGGAAAAACTTCGTTGTTAGATTATATCAGAAAAGAAAATGTAATTGCGGGTGAATCAGGTGGAATTACACAGCATATAGGTGCTTATGGAGTTGAACTTCAAGATGGTCAAAAAATTACTTTTTTAGATACTCCTGGACATGAGGCATTCACCGCTATGAGGGCACGCGGGGCTCAGGTAACAGATTTAGCAATAATTGTAATTGCAGCAGATGATGATATAATGCCACAAACTAAAGAAGCAATTTCACATGCTCAAGCTGCATCGGTTCCAATAGTTTTTGCAATTAATAAAATTGATAAACCCAATTCCAATCCTGATAAAATAAAAGAAGGATTATCAAATATGAATCTTTTAGTTGAAGATTGGGGTGGAAAAATACAATCTCAAGACATATCTGCCTTGAAGGGTGACGGTGTAAAAGAATTATTAGAAAAAGTATTATTAGAGGCTGAGTTACTAGAGTTAAGAGCCAATCCTAATAAATTTGCTAATGGAACTGTTGTTGAGGCTTTCTTAGACAAAGGTCGTGGTTATATTTCTACTATCTTGGTTCAGTCCGGGACCTTAAAAATAGGGGATTTCGTATTAGCTGGAAAGAATAGTGGAAAGGTTAAAGCAATGCATGATGAGAGAGGTAATGAGGTAAACAATGCAGGCCCTTCAATTCCAGTTTCAATACTTGGTTTAGATGGCGCTCCACAAGCAGGTGATAAATTTTCTGTTTATCAAGACGAGAGAGAAGCTAAACAAATTGCAACAAAAAGAACTCAATTACAGAGAGAGCAAACGGTTAGAACTCAAAAGCATATAACTCTTGATGAAATAGGTAGAAGGATAGCTTTGGGGGAATTTAAAGAACTCAATATAATTCTAAAAGGTGATGTTGATGGATCAGTTGAAGCTTTAACCGACTCACTACAAAAATTATCTACTGAAGAGATACAGGTGAATATAATTCATAAAGCCGTAGGTGCAATTACTGAAAGCGATGTTCTTTTAGCATCTGCTTCTGATGCAATAGTTGTTGGTTTTAACGTAAGGCCCATGGGTAATGCTAGACAAATAGCGGACAAAGAGCAAATTGATATAAGAACATATTCAATTATATATGATGCTATTAATGATGTTAAGGATGCTATGGAGGGAATGTTATCTCCTGATTTTAAAGAGGAAATTACAGGTTTATGTGAAGTTAGAGATACATTTAAAATATCTAAGCTAGGTACAATTGCAGGATGCATGGTTACAAAAGGAAAAATAGTTAGGAATTCTGAAATTAGGCTAATCAGAGACGGAGTTGTAATTTATTCTGGTTCGTTGTCTTCTCTAAAGAGGTTTAAAGATGATGTAAAGGAAGTATCAAAAGGATACGATTGTGGTTTACAGATAAAGGACTACAAAGATTTAAAGATTGGAGATGAAATTGAAGGATTTATTAATGTAGCAATAAAGAAAAAAATCTAATTTATTATACTATCTGTATTGTTTCTAATTGAATCATTTTCAGTTGAATACATATATTCAGCATCTTTTTTTTCAAAAAATTCAGGTCTAAATATAAATGCGCTTGAAAATTTACGCCTGATTTTTATCAGTTTTTTGTCGGCTTCAATTTGTGTATAATAATTTCCAACCCAAATTTTATAATTTGGAGTTTCGTAGATTATATTTATGAGCGTATCTTTAAAAACTTCAATATATTCTTGCATCACAACCTCAGCTTCATCTCTAGTTCCACTATAAATTTGAATTTTTAGATTTTGGATTTTACTATTTATTTCTTTCTTAATTTTAATGATAGAGTCAAGTTTATAATTTCTTTTTATTTCAATTGTTCCATTTTGCCCAAAAGAAGTGTATATTGACGCTAAAAAAAAGATTATGATTAAATAAATTTTATGCATAGATTGAAAAATGAAATTATAATCTAATATAATTCATAAAATATTTATAAAAAATTCTATACTTAAATATATTAAAATTTAATTTGTATAGAGTTTTTTATTCAACCTTTATTTAGAACCATTATAAATTAGTTTTTTTGGTAAATATTGTATAATTTATGTTTAAAATAATCATAATAGGTGTTATTTTTGTGCATCTATTTATAACAGGCAATTTTTGAATGGATTCAAAAGTATTTGGTAATAAAATTACTTTAAAATTGTTTAAAAAACTAACCAAATTAAGCAGTTTAAAATCCTGCGCTTTTTACCTAATTTTTATAATCTCTTTTGTTTCAATTAGTTATGGTCAAGAAGGTGATCCTGTTGCCGGTAAAGCCTTATTTAACACCAATTGTGCTTCATGCCACAAGCTAGACCGAAAAATGACGGGACCCGCCCTTCGATACGTTGAAAAAAGGTTAGCTGAAGATGAAGGACTTGACAGAGAGTGGCTTTATTCATGGATAAGAAATAGTTCAGCAATGATTAAATCTGGTGATGCTTATGCTGTAAAAATCTATGAAGAATATAACAAATCGGCAATGACTGCCTATCCGCAGCTTACAAATGCAGATATCGATAATATTTTAGCCTATACCGCACAAGATAAAGCTGTACCCAAGCCTACTGCTGTTGCAACAAATATCCCTGTGGGCCCTTCTAATGGACTTGGTTTAACCGATGAGGTTATTTTAGGTGTATTCTCAATATTATTTCTTCTTTTAACTCTTGGTTTAGTAGTTGTGACGAGAACTCTAAAAAATTTGGCAAAATTAAAGGGAGTAAAAATTGAAGAAAAGAAAAAAACTAAACCAATCTGGAAATCTTATTTAGAAAATCAGTTTTTAATGCTATGTACTTCAATTATTTTTTTAATTGTTAGCGCCTATGGTTTTTATGGATGGACAATGCAGGTTGGAGTGAATCAGGGTTACATGCCGGTCCAACCAATACATTACTCTCATAAAATTCACTCTGGTGATAATAAAATTGATTGTAATTATTGCCATTCTTCAGCGCGGGTGAGTAAGCATTCTGGAATACCTTCACTAAATATTTGCATGAACTGTCACAAAAGTATCTATGAGTATAATGGCGAAACATCAGAAGAGTATTCCAAAGAATTCTATGACGGAGAAATAAAAAAATTATATAAAGCAGTTGGATGGGATGATGAAGCTCAAGAATATACAGGAGTCACGTATCCAGTTAAGTGGGTAAGAATTCATAATCTACCTGATTTTGCTTATTTTAATCATTCTCAACATGTTTCTGTTGCTGGAATAGATTGCCAAACCTGTCATGGACCAGTTGAAGAAATGGAAATTATGTATCAGCATTCACCCTTAACAATGGGATGGTGTATTGATTGTCACAGAGAAACAAATGTTAATATTAAAGACAATGAATATTATGAAAGAATTCATAAAGAGTTATCAAAAAAATATGGAGTTGAAGAATTAACTGTTGCTCAAATGGGAGGTCTTGAGTGTGGAAAATGTCATTATTAATTAGTTAGAGGTATATGTCAAAAAATAAAAAATACTGGAAAAATATAGCAGAATTAAATTCTGATAATAATGATGTATTTGACAAATTACAGAATAAAGAATTTATTCAAGAAATCCCTGTTGACGAATTTTTATCTGATAAAGATAATTTAGCTAATAGCTCTACGTCAAGAAGAGATTTTTTAAAGTATATAGGTTTTAGTACTGCTGCAGCAACCCTGGCTGCTTGTGAAGGTCCAGTCGTTAATTCAATTCCATATGTTGTTCAGCCCAAAGAAATAATTCCTGGAGTTGCAAATTTCTATGCAACTACTGTGGCAAATGGTTATGATTTCGCAAATGTGTTGATAAAATGTAGGGAGGGAAGGCCTATTAAGATTGAGAAAAATAAATTAGCTCCAGATTCAAAGTCAGCTAATGCACGTGTTCACGCATCAATCTTAGATTTATATGATAATAAAAGATTAGCTCAGCCTACTAAGGATAACATGCCAATTTCATGGTTTGGATTTGAATATGAAACCAAATCTAAGCTTGAGGAGATTTCTAAAACTGATAAAAAAATTATTTTACTTACACAGACATTTGCCAGTCCTTCTACAAGAAAACTTATTGAAGACTTTAAATCAAAATACAATAATGTTAATCATATTACTTACGATTCGTTTTCTGAATCTTGTGCCTTAAATGCATTTCAAGCTAAATACGGATTAAGAGGGCTTTCAAATTATGATTTTTCAAAATCTAAAGTTATTGTTTCAATAGGAGCAGATTTTTTAGGTGATTGGCAAGGTGGCGGGTTTGATTGTTCTTATGCTAAAGGCAGAAATCCTGATAATGGCATTATGTCTAGACATATCCAATTTGAGTCAAATATGACCTTATCTGGTGCAAATGCAGATTTGAGAGTTCCATTAAAGCTTGATGAACAGAAGCTGGTTTTAATTGAAATTTATAAATCAATAGTTGGTAAAAATATCAATGGACAGCCTGCGATATCTTTAAATAAAAAGACTAAAAAAATTGTGAATGATTTAGTAAAAGAAATTAAATTGGGAGCTAATGGATCTGTGATTATTTCTGGTATTCAAGAAGAATGGTGTCAGTCACTAGTTTTAGAAATTAACGAAAAATTAAATAGTTATTCCTATGAGCCGTTGAAAACTATTTTAACCAAAAGTAGTAATGATAAAGAGATTTCTAATTTAATTTCTGACATGAATGATGGTTCTGTTGGAGCACTTATAATGGCTGGAATAAATCCAATGTACTCATTACCTAATTACCAAAAATTCAAAAATGGATTAAGTAAAGTTGAACTTTCAATATGTTTTTCTATGAAGTCCGATGAAACAGCAACTATTTCAAAATATGTTGCTGCGTCAAATCATTATTTAGAGTCTTGGGGAGATTTTGAACTTGTTTCTGGTGAATTTTCTCTATCTCAGCCCACTATAAAAACACTGTTTGACACAAAACAGTTCCAGGATCTTCTACTGCTTTGGTGCGATAATAAACAGTCTTTCCATGATTATATCAAAAATTATTGGAATAAGAATATTATAGACTCAGGGTCATGGAATAAAGCCCTTCACGATGGAATTTATTATAAAAAATCATCAAGAAGTAATATGTTTTCAAAAAACATACTTTTACCACCAACAAAGAATATTTATTCAAGTAGTAATAATGACAAATCAAATTTATTTGAACTAAATATATATCCAAAAACTGGTATGGGTGATGGGCAACATGCAAATAATCCGTGGTTGCAGGAATTCCCTGATCCGCTAACCAGAGCAACTTGGGACAATTACCTAACAATTTCTGAGTTTGATGCTAAGCAACTTGGGCTATATTTAGAGCCAAGTACATTCTTTAATCAATCAAGCCATAATGCAAATGGAGGTCTAAATGGTAAATATGTAAAAATAAAATTAGGTGATAAATTATTAAAAGCACCAGTATTAATACAGCCAGGGCAAGCAAGAGGAACTGTTGGTTTAGCTATTGGATATGGAAGATCTATGGGGGTTAAATCAGAAATGATGATTGGAGTTAATGCTTACAATCTTTATAATAATTTTAATCCGGTTCAAAAAGTTGAGTTAATTCCAACAGATGAAATTCACGAATTTGCATTAATTCAACTACAAAACACCCTTATGGGTAGAGGTGATATTGTAAAGGAGACTACTCTTGAGGAATTTAATACTAAAAATGTTGAAGTTTGGAATAGTCAAGCAGTTGTTTCGTTAAACCATAAAGAAACCCCTGTATCATCACCAGACGTTAGTTTATGGCAAGAATTTGACAGGTCTATTGGTCATCATTTTAATTTATCGATTGACTTGAATGCATGTACAGGGTGTGGAGCATGTATTATTGCATGTCATGCTGAGAATAATGTTCCTGTTGTAGGTAAGAGCGAGATCAGAAAAAGTAGAGATATGCACTGGTTAAGAATCGACAGATATTACTCATCAGAAAACTCATTTATGGATGATGATAAGAAGAAAGATGATATTAGTGGGCTGGGAAGTTCATTAACCTCTTTTGGTGAATTAGAAAATCCTTCAGAAAATCCACAAGTTGTTTTTCAACCAATAATGTGTCAACATTGCAATCATGCTCCATGTGAAACTGTTTGTCCAGTTGCAGCAACCAGTCATGGTAGACAAGGGCAAAATCACATGGCATATAACAGATGTGTGGGGACAAGGTATTGCGCCAATAATTGTCCATACAAGGTTAGAAGATTCAATTGGTTTTTGTATAACGGAAATGATGAATTTGATTATCATATGAATAATGACTTGGGAAGAATGGTAATAAACCCTGATGTTACTGTAAGATCAAGAGGTGTAATGGAGAAATGCTCATTCTGTATTCAAAATACTCAGGCTGTGATTTTAAAGGCTAAAAGAGAGGGAAGAGCTGTTTCTTCAGGTGAGTTTAACGATACCTGTGCTTGTGCATCTGCATGTTCAAGTGGAGCTATGAGATTTGGGGATATTAATGAAAAAGATAGTAAAATAGCAAAATTAAAAAATAATAAAAGAGCTTATCATTTATTAGATGCAGTTGGAACTAAGCCAAATGTTGTTTATCAAGTGAAAGTAAGAAACACAAAAAAAAGCGTATAGATATTAAAATATTATGGGATCGCATTACGAAGCACCAATTAGAAAACCATTAGTTGCGGGAGATAAGTCTTACCATGATGTAACTGTTGATATTGCTAAACCAATTGAAACAAGGGCTAATAAACAATGGTGGATTGTCTTTTCAATTTCTCTTATAATGTTTTTGTGGGGAGTTGGTTGTATTATTTATACAATTTCTACTGGTTTAGGAGTTTGGGGGTTAAACAAAACTGTGGGTTGGGCATGGGATATTACAAATTTTGTTTGGTGGGTAGGTATTGGACATGCAGGTACCTTGATTTCTGCGGTATTACTATTATTTAGACAAAAATGGAGAATGGCAATTAATAGGTCAGCTGAAGCAATGACTATATTTTCTGTAATACAAGCAGGTTTATTTCCATTAATACATATGGGAAGACCATGGCTAGCTTATTGGATGCTTCCTATACCCAATAGTTTTGGTTCTCTTTGGGTAAATTTTAACTCTCCACTTCTATGGGATGTTTTTGCTATATCAACATATTTATCTGTTTCACTTGTTTTTTGGTGGACTGGTTTACTCCCCGATTTTGCTATGATTAGAGATAGAGCTATTAAACCTTTTCAAAAGAAGATCTATAGTATTTTAAGTTTTGGTTGGTCTGGAAGAGCTAAAGATTGGCAAAGATTTGAAGAAGTATCATTGGTATTAGCTGGTTTAGCTACACCTTTAGTTCTTTCTGTTCATACTATCGTTTCTTTTGATTTTGCAACTTCGGTTATCCCTGGATGGCATACCACAATCTTCCCCCCATATTTTGTTGCAGGGGCAATTTTTTCAGGTTTTGCTATGGTTCAAACCTTGCTTATTATAATGAGAAAAGTTTGTAATTTAGAGCAGTACATAACATTACAGCATATTGAGTTGATGAACATTGTTATTATGATAACCGGTTCAATTGTGGGGGTAGCTTATATAACAGAATTATTTATTGCATGGTACTCAGGGGTTGAATATGAACAATACGCTTTCTTAAATAGAGCAACTGGCCCTTATGCTTGGGCATATTGGGCTATGATGAGTTGTAATGTGTTCTCTCCACAATTTATGTGGTTTAAGAAATTGAGAACGAGTATTCTGTTTTCATTCTTTATTTCTATCGTTGTTAATATTGGAATGTGGTTTGAAAGGTTTGTTATTATTGTGACATCTTTGCATAGGGACTATTTACCATCATCATGGACAATGTTTTCTCCAACTTTTATTGATATAAGTATTTTTATTGGTACAATTGGATTTTTCTTTGTCTTGTTTTTACTTTATGCTAGGACCTTTCCGGTGATTGCACAGGCGGAGGTAAAGACTATCTTGAAAAGCTCGGGGGAAAAATATAAAAATTTAAGGGATAATGGCAAATCTCTGATGGGAACCGGAGCTGACCACAGAACTTCAAAAATCAGAAAATATAAACAATAATATGCTATCAATGAAAAGATTTCATGCCCTATATAATGACGATGATATTTTGATTTCTGCTGTAAAAGAAATCAAAGAAAATAAGTATGATGTTGAAGAGATTTATACACCTTTTCCGGTTCATGGTTTGGATAAGGTAATGGGTTTAAAACCTACCAGAATCGCTATAGCTTCATTTATCTATGGTTGTATAGGCTTTATAGTTGCGGTTTTAATGATGAATTATATAATGATAGTTGATTGGCCACAAAATATCGGCGGTAAGCCTAGTTTTAGTTTTTTAGAAAATATGCCTGCATTTGTACCAATCATGTTTGAGATGACTGTTTTTCACGCTGCTCACTTGATGGTAATTACCTTTTATTTAAGAAGTAAAATGTGGCCTTTCAAAAAAGCAGAAAACCCTGACCCTAGAACTACTGATGACCATTTTCTTATTGAAATTCTTACTGATAAGTCTGAATCAGAATTGAAAAAAATTTTAAAAGAAACTGGTGCAGTAGAGATCAATGAAATAAAAAATAAAGAATATTAGTTTGAGGAACACTATAAAAATATCAATATTTCTAAGTTTAATTGCCCAGTCATGTTGGTTGGACAGGGAGACACCTAATTACGAATACATGCCCAATATGTATGAGCCATTAAGTTTTGAGTCATACTCTGAAAATAGTCTATTTGAAGATAATTTATCTGCACGATTACCTGTTGAAGGTACTATTCCAAGAGGTTATTCTTTATATAGTTATGAAGATACCAATGAGGGTTATGAGTCTGCAAAAGCCGATTTAAATAACCCATATGATTTCAACGAATATGATATGCTAAAAGCAAAGGAACTTTACACGGTTTATTGTGGTGTATGTCATGGAGCCAAAGGAGCTGGACAAGGAATTCTTGTAAAAAGGGAAAAGATTTTAGGTATACCCAGTTATGCAGATGTAGGTAGAGCAATCACACCAGGTAGTACTTATCATGTTATTTACTATGGAAAAAATACAATGGGATCTTATGCTAATCAGCTTAGTGAAAAAGAAAGATGGATGGTGACATCATATGTTATGAAATTAAAATCAGATTTAAGTAAATAGAATTAAATATGTATAGCTTTTCAAATAGATTAAAGATATTTTCAATTTCACTAATTGTCTTGGGCTCATTGGGTTGGTTTTATTCTTATTCAACTTCACACCTGACTATTGATGAGGTTAAACAACTACTAGCTGATGAATATCATAATAGTTCACATTCCGGAGATAGCCACTCGATGGAATATCAAAATGAAGAACATCACAACGAAGGAGCTCATCATATAAATAACGTCACCCACGGTCACGAAGACGAACATGCTGAGCATGTTTTACACCAGATTCATAATAGGCCATATGCGGCAATTTATGTTGCAGCATTCTTTTTTATGATGATATCCCTGGGTGTATTAGCTTTTTATGCTATTCAATATGCATCACAAGCCGGATGGTCACCTGTACTTTTTAGAGTTATGGAGGCAATAACCTATTATTTACTTCCCGGAGCACTAATTGTTTTATTGATTGCAATTATTGGTGATAAACATATTTTTATTTGGATGGATCCAGAGGTTGTTGCTCATGATGAAATTATTCAAGGTAAAGAAGTATGGTTGAATAAAAATAGTTTTATAATTAGAGGTTTAATTTATATCGGAGGCTGGTCTATTTACAGATATTTTTCCAGAAAATTCTCGATTGCTCAGGATAAATCAAAAGACAATAAAAATTTTAAAAGAAATTTTAAAATTTCAGCAGGTTTTTTAGTCTTTTTTATTTACACTGAGTCAATGATGTCATGGGATTGGATAATGAGTGTCGACCCTCACTGGTTTAGTACTTTATTTGGATGGTATGTATTTGCAAGTATGGTAGTTAGTGGAATCACCGTAATTGCATTAATCACAATCTATTTAAAGTCAAAAGGCCTGATGAAATATGTAAATGATAGCCACTTACATGATTTAGCTAAATTTATGTTTGGTTTTAGTGTATTTTGGGCTTACTTATGGTTTTCCCAGTTTATGTTAATATGGTATGCCAATATTCCTGAAGAAGTCACATATTTTGTAACAAGAATTGAAATGTATCCTGTTCCATTTTTTGCAATGTTTTGTTTAAATTTTATTTTTCCCTTTTTAGTTCTTATGAATAGTGATTATAAAAGATTTCCTATTTTCATAATAATGGCGGGAGCAGTTATATTGATTGGACATTATATGGATGTTTACATGATGATAATGCCTGCAACAGTTATTGATCGATATGGCTTTGGAATTGCAGAATTTAGTTCCATATTAATATTTTTAGGCTTATTTTTGCTGCTTGTTTTTTACTCCTTATCAAAACAGAAACTTCTAGCAAAAGGAAATCCAATGATTAAGGAAAGTGAAAACTTTCACTATTAATTTATTATGAGATAAAATGACAACTCTTTTTGTAATATTAATTTTAATTTTTATCACAATTGCAATATGGCAAATGATAAAGATTTTTGATTTATCTAGAACTATTTCTGGAATAAAAATAGATAATTCTCAAGTTGCAAATAATAAGGACAATAAAAATCAAGCAAGACTTATGTTGGGCTTTTTAGCCTTTATTTATGGCATCACAATTTTTTCTTTGATTAATTATGGGAAATTCCCTTTAATTTCTAATGCTGCCTCTGAACATGGTTCAAAAATTGATAACCTTATGATATGGACAATGGTTCTTATTTTTATCGTTCAGATAATAACCCAGTTTCTATTGTATTTTTTTGCATATAAATACAAGGGTACTGAAAATACAAAAGCTTTATTTTACACAGACAATCATAGGTTAGAATTGCTTTGGACTATAATCCCTGCATTTGTTCTAACCGGATTTATAACATATGGTTTGTTAACATGGTCTGATGTTATGAACATGCAAAAAAATAACGACCCAATGGTAGTTGAATTGTATGCTCAGCAATTTAACTGGAAAGCCAGATATGCTGGTAAAGACAATGTTTTGGGTAAATCTAATGTAAGATTAATTGATATTGACAGAGCTAATATTTTAGGTCTTGATGAAAATGATCCAAATGCAGAAGATGATGTTATAACAACCGAATTACATTTGCCTGTTGATAAACCCATTTTATTTGTTATGAGATCTCAAGATGTAATACACTCAGCCTATATGCCTCATTTTAGAGCACAAATGAATTGTGTCCCTGGAATGGTTACAAAGTTTGCTTTTACACCCACTGTAACAACTGAGGAAATGAGAAAAAATCCATCTATGATTGATAAAGTAATCAATATAAATAACATTAGAAAAGATAAGAGTGAGAAACTTGCATTAGAAGGAGAAGAGCCACTAGACCCATATGAGTTTGACTACCTTCTTTTATGTAATAAAATATGTGGAAAGTCGCATTATAATATGCAAATGAAAATTATAGTTGAAACACAAGAAGAGTTTGATAATTGGTATAATCAGCAAACAGTTTTTAGTAACTCGTTAATAGCACAAAACTAAGATATGGCAGAATATATAGAATTTGATAAAAATCATCACGCACACCATCACAAAGAAACATTTATAACTAAATATATTTTTAGTCAAGATCATAAAATGATAGCCAAGCAGTATTTATTTACTGGTGTTTTTTTTATGGGTATAATTGGAATTTTAATGTCTTCTCTGATGAGAATGCAAATAGCATGGCCGGAAGAACCTAATATATTTTTTGAATTTTTATTAGGAAAGTGGGCTCCCGAAGGGATAATGGATGCAGATATTTATCTAGCCCTAGTAACTATGCACGGAACCATTATGGTTTTTTTCGTATTAACAGCTGGGTTAAGTGGAACCTTTAGCAATTTGCTAATCCCATTACAATTAGGTGCAAGAGATATGGCATCTGGTTTTTTAAATATGATAGCTTATTGGTTATTTTTTATTTCAACAGTTTTAATGGTGATTTCAATTTTTGTTGAGGCAGGTCCCGCTGCGGCTGGATGGACAATATATCCACCCTTGAGTGCATTAGAGATGGCTCAGCCTGGTTCTGGGTTAGGAATGACATTATGGCTTATTTCTATGGCTTTCTTTATTGCATCATCATTATTAGGTTCTCTTAATTATATTGTTACAGTTCTCAATTTAAGGACAAAAGGTATGTCTCTAACCAGAATGCCACTAACAATATGGGCATTTTTTGTTACCGCAATTATTGGGGCTATTTCTTTTCCTGTTTTATTATCTGCTGCACTACTATTAATAATGGATAGAAGTTTTGGAACATCTTTTTTCCTTTCAGATATATTTATCCAAGGTGAGGTATTACACTACCAGGGAGGATCTCCTGTACTTTTTGAGCATTTATTTTGGTTTTTAGGGCATCCGGAGGTTTACATTGTTTTGTTACCTGCACTGGGTATAGCGTCTGAAGTAATTGCAACACACGCTAGAAAACCCATATTTGGCTATAAAGCTATGATTATTTCAATACTTGCAATTGCATTTTTATCTACAATAGTATGGGGTCACCACATGTTTGTTACAGGAATGAATCCATTTTTGGGTTCAGTATTTACTTTTACAACTTTATTGATTGCTATTCCGTCTGCGGTTAAAGCATTTAATTACATAACTACATTATGGAAAGGAAATATTCAATTTAATCCTCCAATGTTATTTGCTATAGCCTTTGTTTCGACATTTATTACTGGTGGTTTGACAGGAATAATTTTAGGTGATAGTGCATTGGATATCAATGTTCACGACACTTATTTTGTAGTTGCTCACTTTCATTTAGTAATGGGTATTTCAGCTCTATATGGAATGTTAGCTGGAATATATCACTGGTTTCCGCTAATGTTTGGAAAAATGATGAATAAGAATTTAGGATACATTCACTTTTGGGTCACGGCTATTTCAGCTTATGGTGTATTTTTTCCGATGCATTTTATAGGAATGGCCGGATTACCGAGAAGATATTATACAAATTCAAACTTTCCTCTTTTTGATGATTTAGCTGACACCAACCAAATTATTACATTATTTGCTATTTTGGGTGCAGCTATTCAACTTGTATTTTTATACAACTTTTTTTATAGTATGTTTTATGGTAAAAAAGCTCCTCAAAATCCATGGAAGTCAACAACTTTAGAGTGGACTGCATCTCAAAAACACATTCATGGAAATTGGCAAGGAAAAATTCCTGAGGTTCACAGATGGCCTTATGATTATAGCAAGCCTGGTTATAAAGAAGATTTTGTCCCTCAACATATTCCTTTAAAAAAGGGAGAAGAAGAATATTAATTTTTTATTTAATGTGTGATAAAGAAAAAGCCCTTTCTAAATTTAGAAGGGCTTTTTCTTTATATTTGTTTTTATGAATGAAAATCTTGACCCATCTCCAGAAAACCTTTCTGAAAATGAGAGGGAATTTGAAAATACTTTAAGGCCAAATTCATTTGATGATTTTTCAGGCCAGGAGCATGTATTAAGTAATCTAAAGGTATTTGTCGAAGCAGCTAATCAAAGAAATGAAGCTCTTGATCATACACTCTTTCATGGCCCACCTGGATTAGGGAAAACTACTCTTGCAAATATTTTAGCTAAAGAGTTAGATGCTGATATAAAAGTGACATCAGGACCTGTTCTTGATAAACCTGCAGATTTAGCTGGATTATTAACTAATTTAAATGAACGAGATGTATTATTTATAGATGAAATTCATCGATTAAGTCCAATTGTGGAAGAATATTTATATTCTGCAATGGAGGATTATAAAATTGATATTATGATTGAGTCTGGTCCAAATGCCAGGTCTGTTGAGTTAAATTTAAGTCCTTTTACCTTGGTTGGAGCAACAACCAGATCAGGATTATTAACGGCACCAATGCGTGCACGCTTTGGTATAACTAGTAGATTAAACTACTATGATTCAAAATTATTGTCAACAATTATACAAAGAAGTGCAAAAATATTAGATATTGGTATTTCGATGGAGGCTGCAATTGAGATTGCTAGCAGAAGCAGGGGAACTCCAAGAATTGCCAATTCACTTCTGCGAAGAGTGAGAGATTTTGCTCAAATAAAAGGAGATGGTAAAATTGATATTAATATCACAAAATCAAGTTTAAAGGCGTTAAATGTTGATATCAGTGGTCTAGATGAAATGGATAATAAAATATTAAGTACAATTATTGATAAGTTTGGTGGTGGTCCAGTTGGAAT
>CEUH01073778.1_pt1 | contig 19769 bp, 19 predicted proteins | sample 356461 | NCBI WGS metagenome assembly CEUH01 (sample SAMEA2623275, study PRJEB7988) | marine metagenome | isolation source: saline water (ENVO:00002010), including
TTAATCTAATCACAATCGCTTGTACTTGATTTAACTGTTGAAAAAAATTATTTTAAAAGATGAGAGTTAAGCACAGCGTGTAGTTTAATGGCTGAGATTTTTGAGAACTCTTCCAAAAGAATATCCACAGATTCATCAATTGAATTTGGATTATCTAATTTAGTATTACTTTTCTTCAACTTTTTAACATTGGCATTTGGATTATACACAAGTGAATCATCAATATCATAATCAGATTTTGGGAAAAGTAACTCAACATCAAAATCATTAAGTATTCTTGCATCATATATTTTTACATCAGACCACCTCAATCCTACACCTATTGGAGTTCCGACAGCAAATTTTAAGCCATCAGCACTCCACATAGCCCAGTCGCCTTCTGTAGCATTGGTGTATAATTTCTTTTTCTTATCAAAATGCATTCTACCCTCCAAAAGTGGATGTCCATTATGATAATAGCTTATAAAAAAACCATTATTATACTCATGATATAAAACATCATTAACTTTAACAATAGTCAAAGCTCTAATTGAATCTAAGATTTTGTGGGGGGGCTCTAAATCATTTGGCATAAATTCAGAATAAGGATAGTACTTCTGCGAACCAGAATAACATTTTGAAAGTATTTTTACCTTATTTTTTTTCAAATTATAACCTATATTTCTCTTTAATTTTTTATTTTCAATATACACCTCTGCAAAATCAAGAGAATCAACTTCTATTAGCTCATTTATACAATCAGAAGCATTCATAAGACTAGGGAATCCTGGGTAAGGATAATCGCTGGCAGCGGGATATTCAGGATTATTGGATACTATATATGTACTACAGGAGTTTAATATGAGAACTAAAAATATATGTGCTATTATTTTATATTTCATTATTTATAATTATTTATCAAATATAATATTTCATCAACATTAATTATAAAAATCCTCAAAACTAAAACTAATCTTGAGCATATTTGTGACCTCGGAGGGATTCAAACCCCCAACCTTCTGAGCCGTAATCAGATGCTCTATTCAGTTAAGCTACGAGGCCAATTAAAAAAGTAAAAATAATAAAGAAAATCATCTTATAATAACCTTAAAAGTAATTTCATCTGATTTTAAAATGTAAACTCCCCTAGTTAAAAAATTAGTTGGAATCTCAATTGATCCGCTTAAATAATTTAAGTCAATTGGTATTTCTTGACCTGTTAGGCTATAAATTTTAAAGTTTTCACTACCATCTGTATTTAAAATTTTTATCATTTCACCTATTCTTACCGGATTTGAGAATAATTTTAAATTTGACTTGATAATTTCATTATTTGAAAGTGAATCTTCAAAATACTCAGCTCCAAATTCAAAACTATCATTCCCAATAACTTGACCAATCAACCTACCAGGTATATCATCAATATAAGGGTGAATACCACCCCATATTCTAGATAAACTACATTGATCAGCTGCATCTTTATACGAGACCCATTGTAATAATATATCTTGGCTTGGCCCATCCTCAAAAACTAAAAACTCCTTCTGCTTAGCTGTATGTGTTTCTAGACCCCCAGGAAAATAAGGGCTACCAGTAAAGTTTTTTAGCATTTCAGCTGCAGCTCGTGAATAAGTTGAATGCCCAGAAACATATCCAGCAAAATTCGGAGTAACAAATGTTGGTCTTTGATATGGCCACCAATTTTCGGCTAAAATCCAATCAACTCCAGCATATTCAGTTTCAGTATTTTCAATGTAATTGTGACCCTTCCATGTGTAAAGTTTGATTTTACCTAAATTCTCGTTATCATCTCCAGCAAGTGGGTCTCCTGTTTCAACAACTTCAATTAATCCGTCAATTAACTTAAATCCATTTTCATCAAAATTTTCAAGAGATGAATCAGTGCTTTGACCTAGCTCCGAAAAATATCTTATTGCTGAAATTGGCCTTACATAGTCATACCATCCTTTAATTCCCCAAACTGAAACAGCAACATCATGCATTACACCACCCAATAAAAAATATGATTTTATATCCCACTCTAAGTCAGATAACTCGTCTCCTTGACCTTTAAACTTCTTTTCTAATTCAGGATTATCATTAATTGAATTAAGCAGTACAAACCAATGACCTGGTGGGGTTTCCGAATCTGGGCCATCTGCCCAATACTCAGCAAGAACTCTTGTATAATCACCCCTTTTAACATTTTGAACTTCATACGTTTCATTAGTAACAGGATTAGTTGAATAACCCTGCCCTGTATCCCCACCAGTATAATAACTATAAAAATCTGTATAATTATTAAAATCTTGTGGATAAGTTTGATCATCAACATTTCCTATAGAATTAGGTGAAATATCCCATATAGTATCATCTTCTGGAGTTAAATGTGATCCCCAAACTGAAACCATTGAAAAAGCTTCAATAAATAGTTCATTAGTATTCTGATTTTGATCAATTAGAGGAGGAGATCCTGGATCGTGAAAAACTTTATATATATTTCCGTCTCTTTCAAATTCAGTCATATCCTCATAGCTTAGTCCAAACGGCCATACATTTCCCCATTCAGCTCCTAAAAATTCTGGGGTTGTTTCAGATAACACATTTCCACTTTGATCAACAAAAACATCAAGAGTTAATGGTTGCCATCTGTTAGGGTTAGTAATTGTAGGATTTCCAGAAAAAATAGGTGTAAGAGGCTCATTAACTGGCAAATAATATTGATTTTTATAGTCAGCCTGTTCATTTGAACCATCAACAAGACCATACTCAATATATGTTTCAGCAATATAGTTTCCCAGATCTTTTGGATTTGTATTATAATTTTCAGATTCTAGATAATTAATATCAAGTCCTAGCAAATTCATCAATAATTTACTTTTAAATTGAATTCTTTCATACCCTGGAGAGTTTGAAAATCTGTGGTTAATCATTCTATATGCTGCATAGCTAATTGCCTTTAAATTAGATTCATTTAATGCGTCTGTGCTTGAAAATGAATCAAAGTCTGAATCAAACCCATTTAAACTATTTCCTATTAAATAGGGTGAACCTTTTTCGTTTACAATAGCCCATGAATCATACATTCCTGCACTGATATGAAATAAATTTCTAGCATGAACGGTAGGTCTTGCCAAATCATTTCTAATTGAAAAAAGTAAAACTTCATTCCAAAGTCTCGCTATAGAATAACTGTATTCATCATATGAAGTTGGTAATTGAATACTTACTTCAAATTCAATTATATCTGTGGAACATTCTTCTCCATTTGCACTCAAACTAAGTAGTCCTGTTTCCGCAATATCCCATAAGACTTCAACCTCTGGGGTTCCATTGCCTGAAATTATAGTTCCATTTTCAACCTCCCACTCATAAGAAACTATAGATTCATCATAATAATTATAAAAATGAGATTCTAATGGTTGAACAATGTTTTCACCAACTATTTCGAAGGAATCAATATATATGCATGAGTTATCATCAAGGGTTGCCTCTGGATCATAACTACAAGAGTTTTCATCTGTACAACCTTCTATCTTGACAGCGGTATTATTTTCTAATTGCTCAATTCCCTCGCCTTCTACTATTTTATATGTAGAATTGGTAGATATATTATTATAGGTCTCAGGTTCACTATTTGGCCAATATATAGTAACAGCTGTGATGACATTGTTTACAGAACCGCCAAAGTGGATAGATTGGATAGATTGGTTTTGATATCCTGATCCTGTATATTGTCTTATTTGGCTTGAACCATCTTGAAAATCTACTTGAATAATCGAACCCAATGCATCTCGGTTTGAAATAGTTCCTTCTAAATTAAATTTTACCCAAGATCCCAAAATAGACTCTGAAAAATATGAGTCTACAGCCTTATTTTCCCATAAATTAACATTTAAATTAAAATCTGTTACTATAAGATCAAGGTCACCATCATTATCATAATCAAATGAATTTACAGATCTACTTTTGGACATTAAAGGTGGATTTCCTGAAAAATTACCATATGTGAATGAAATTCCAGAATCATTAATAAAAAATCTATCATCTTCAGGATTAAAAAATCCATTAGCTACATAAAAATCTTCATATCCATCGTGATTAAAATCAGAAAAAGTAACACCCCATGCCCAATCAGTATCATAGAGATTAGCCTGTTCCGAATAATTTGTGTAAGCAGTCGTTGCACCTATAGCGTCTTTTGTATACAAGCTGTTTTCCTTGATATTAGTTACAAAAAAATCAATATCTAAATCATTATTAAAATCACAGGTTGTAAGACCCATCCCATCATAAGGGTCTTCAACTCCAAAATCTATGGCCATTTCTATAAATCCAGATCCACCTTGGTTAATTAATAGTTGATTGTGCTGATCAAAGTCATTAGCTATATATATATCCGGATACATATCTTCATTGGCATAAATCGGTAATGCAGAAAAACTATTAGCATTATCCAAAAATGTTGAAAGATCAATTTGTTCAAATGTTTCGTTTCCTAAATTTCTGTATAATTTATTCGCAGAAATTTGATTATAATCAGATAAAAATATGTCTAAAAAACCATCAAGATCATAATCAAGCCATAAAGCTCCAGTTATGTAACACTCTTCGCAATATGTTTGAAAACCAGCAGACTCTGTAATATTTGTAAATGTTCCATTTCCGTTATTTTTATAAAGTTCACTTTGTACGGCATTTCCAAGAAAAAGATCTGGATAACCATCATTATTAAAATCTCCCCATGAAGCAGAAAGCCTATCACCATGTTCTATTGTATCAAAACTAAATTCACCATTTTCATCATAATTAATTAAGTCAATTTCATGAATTAAATTCTGATTTATTCCGGAATCTGAAGTAACATCTAAAAAATTACCATTATTTGTGTTTTGTAGTAATCTACTCAAATTACTATCATTGTCATCTGATCGGGCAGAGACGATAAAAATATCAAGATCACCATCCAAGTCGTAATCAGCAACTGCAACGCCATTATTACCCATAAAACTATTTAGATCTGAAATATTAGTAACATTTCTAAATTGCTGAGAATAAACGACTTGAGTAATTAATAAAATATAAATTAATTTATATTTCAAAAGAGAAATAATTTAAAATTATAAAACACACAACATATCCTCACCACAGCATTGAGGAGATTTTATCTTTCCTTCACATTCTGGGCAAATCGAAATCTGAACAGATGAACCGTCATCTAATAATAGATAATCATTTTTTAAAGGCTCGTTACATTTGGCACAACTTGCATTTACAGCCATACCACATTTATTACATTTATATGTTTCCATAGAATTAATTTTTATTTAGCAATATTTTTAGTTTCAATTTTAAACATTGAAGATAAGAGAATTATTGGTTGCCACATCTCAGATTTATTACAAAAAACGGAGTGCTCTGTGCTTTTTGCTTCAAGTAAATTTGAACTCTTACCTATTTTGATTATAAATTCTTTTTTTAAAGGGTTAACTAAACCTGTTCTTATTTTATCACTAAAATAATCAATTAAGGTTACAGGAACTTTTTTGAACCCCAATTCTTTTAAAGCAAAATATCTGTGATGTCCGTCAATAATTAAAAAGCTTTGATGACAACAAACTATTGAAGATATAATATAATAGTTTTCATAGGATTTAATAAACTTTACAAGAGAAGATTTCTTTTTTTCAAAAATTTCTTCGTGTGGATTCAACTCATTAATATCTAATAAACTAACCCCCTTAACTAAATTATTATCAATATCAATAGAATACATTTTAATATTTTAGTTAAAGATATTAAAAGTTTGATAAGTAAAGATTTGTAACTTTATTTTATGAAAGGTATTTTAATTTTTTTAATAATTATCAGTTGCTTATATATATTAACAAAACAAAATAGTGCCAAGACTGAAATGATATTAAAATCAGCTAAATTATCAACTTTTGATGGTTTATGGCTTTCTTATATTGAAGGAATTGCTACTGGTGTAATAATAATGCTAATTATTTCATAATTTTATATGAGCATGAAAATTGATCAAATTTATACTAAATGTTTATCTCAGGCATCTTATTTTATTGAAAATAACGGTGAAGCTGCAGTAATTGACCCTATTCGTGAGGTTAATCAATATATTGAGATAGCTAAATCAAAGAAATGTAAAATTAAGTATGTTCTTCAAACACATTTTCATGCAGATTTTGTCAGCGGTCATTTAACTTTGTCAAAGTTAACCGGTGCACCGATAGTTTACGGACCAAATGCAGATCCCCAATACGATTGTATAATTTCGTCAGAAGGTGACTTATTTCAAATAGGAAAAATAAAAATTGAGGTCTTACATACTCCTGGTCATACATTAGAAAGCTGCTCATTTTTACTTTACAACGAAAATAATGAACCTCATGCTATATTTACCGGAGACACATTATTTCTAGGTGATGTAGGAATCCCAGACGTTGCACAGAGATATAAAAATACAACTAAAGAAGAACTTGCAGCAATTCTATATGATTCTATTAATACAAAAATTAAACCTTTAAGTGATGATTTGGTAGTTTATCCAGGTCATGGAGCAGGTTCTGCTTGTGGTAAAAATATGATGAAAGAAACAGTGGATACATTAAAAAATCAAAAGGTTAATAATTATGCTCTTAGCAGTAAGATTAATAAAGAAGATTTTGTCAAAGAGTTAACCGAAAATCTACCCGAACCACCAGCGTATTTTCCTTCAAATGTAAAATTGAATCAAACCGGATACATAGACTTTGATGCTGTATTAGAAAAGTCAATGAAAAAAATAAAATCCGATGAATTTAAAGAGATGATTAAAAATCCTGAAATTATAATTTTAGATACTAGATGCTCAAAGGATTTTATAAAATCACACATTAAAGATTCAATATTTATTGGTTTGGAAGGAAGATTTGCACCATGGGTTGGTGAAATATTTAAAGACATTAATACCCCTATTATTCTGATTTGCAATGAGGGTAGTCAAAAAGAAGCTATAACAAGATTGTCAAGAATTGGTTTTGATAATTGCTTGGGTTTTTTAGAAGGGGGAATAAGAAAATGGATAAGAGACGGAAACGAAACAGTAAGTTTGGAAACTTTGAATTCCAAAAGCTTTGTAGACATTTTAAAACTAAATAAAATCGATATTTTAGATGTCAGAAGAGAATCTGAATTTAAAAATAAACATATCGAAGGAGCTTTGAATATACCTTTAAGCAATTTGAAAGAAAAAGCTCAAGATATTAGAGAAAGTGATAATTTATTTATTCACTGTGCTGCAGGTTATAGGTCTGTAATTGCAATATCCATTTTAAGAAAAATGGGCTATAATAAACTTAAAAATATTACTGATGGGTTCAATGGGATATTGAAGTGTGATTTAAATGAAAACTGCTTTAATTCAAGCGTTGAGTCTGCTTGCGATAATATCTAGATGCAACCCAATTATTTCTCCTTTTAGAGTCAGAAAATATAAACCCTAAATTATTAATTACTTTATTAACTTCTTCTAGGTCATTTTTGTAAAAACCACTTAAGATCAAAATAGTTTTTTCGTTTGAAATCTTATTAAAATTTTCGAAGTTTTCTTTTAAATTATTTAAAGTTATGTTAGATAGAATCATTTCATAGAAATTTCCAATTAATACTTCAGATGTAGAATGAATTGTTTTAATTTTACAACAATTATTTCTTTTTATATTTCCAAGAGTATTATGGATACAATTGATGTTTATATCAACTGCATCCACTAATTTTGCACCTCTTTTTTCAGCAATAATTGATAAAATCCCCGTTCCACAACCTACATCACATACGCTCATATTTTCTAAATTTTGTTCTAATAAATACTCAATCATCAATTGTGTAGTTTCATGATGACCTGTGCCAAAACTCATTTCAGGTTTTATAATTATATCATATACTTTTTTTGAAGGGTTATGAAATGGTGCTCTGATAGTACAATTTTGACCAATTTCTACAGGATTAAAATTTTTCTCCCATTTTTCATTCCAATTTTTATTTTGAACTTTTGAAATCTCATAATCAATTTTAAATTCGTTGGAGCTCAAAATTCTTACTTTATCAAAAATATTATCTGAGAAATCAGACTCTTTAATGTATGCTATTAAACCCGATTGATTTTCTTCAAACATTTCAAATTCTAAATAGCTTAGTTCAGCTATAAGAATTTCAACTCCGGAAATAGGTCTTACATTAAAGGAAATAGCAAGATATAATTCATCCATTTGCTGCTTGAACAATTGCTTTAAAATCAGAAAAGTCTAATGATGCTCCTCCAATGAGGCCTCCATCTACATCTTTTAATGAAAATATTTCTTCAGCATTATTTGGTTTTACACTACCACCATATAAAATCCTAACACAATGTGAGATGTCATTTCCATATTTATCATTAAATAGTTTCCTAATAAATTCATGCATTTCCTGAATTTGATAATTTTCAGCTGTTTTTCCTGTGCCTATTGCCCAAACAGGCTCATATGCAACAACAACATTTTTAACTTCATCTATATCTAAACAAAATAAACCTCTGATTATTTGATTTCTAATTAGTTCAAAATGATTTCCTTTATCTCTATCGGATAATTCTTCACCAACACAAAAAATAATATTCAAATGATTATCAATTGACGTTTTTGCTTTTTTAGAAAGTATAGAATCATTTTCAGAAAAATATTTTCTTCTTTCACTATGCCCAATGATTACAGAGTTTATGCCAACACTTTTTAACATTTCTACAGAAATTTCACCTGTGAAAGCACCTCTTTCCTCAAAATAAACATTTTGTGCAATTACTTCAATTTCAGATGAACCTAATAATGAAACTGCTTTATAAAGATTCGTAAAGCTTGGTGCAATTTTAATATCAACATCACATTTTGAGATTTGTTTTAGCTCATCAATAAGATTATTAGACTGATCAAGAGTCATATTCATTTTCCAATTACCAGCAACTATTTTTTTTCTCTTCATTTTAATTAATTTTAATTCTTGGGTCTAATTTGATATAAATTATATCTACTATAATATTTATTAATATAAATATAAATGCAATAACCAACACTGACCCCATAATAACAGGTAAATCGAGAAGATTTAAAGCATTAACAATTTCTTTTCCTATCCCATTCCAACCAAAAATAAATTCTACAAAAACAGCCCCAGCCAAAAGAGATGCAAACCATCCGGAAATTGCAGTAACTACAGGATTCATAGCATTTTTTAAAGCGTGATTTTTAATTATTATAAACTTAGATAAACCCTTTGCCCTTGCAGTTCTTATGTAATCTTGATTTAAAACATCTAGTAACTCGTTTCTAACAAGCTGACTAATCACTGCTAATGGTCTGATTCCCAAAACAATTGAAGGAAGAATTAAATTCTTTAATTTTAAATTAAATGATTCTCCATAATCATCTAACTCATACAGACTTCCGGTCATTTCAAGACCAGTAAAATCTTTTAGCAAAAAACCAAAAATCCAGGCAAAAATAATAGCACTAAAAAAAGATGGTACACTCATTCCTATTGTACTAATGAACTGAATAAAAATATCAATAATGCTACCCTTATTAATAGCCGATATTATACCAAAAATCAAACCTATTAGAATAGCTATTAGAATAGCAGAAAATGCTAATATAAATGTATTTGGAAGGGTCTCTCCTATGATTACTGAAACCCTTTTTCCTTGGTTTACAAAAGATGTTCTTAAATAAGGATATTTAAAATTTATTGTTGATTTTTTAAAATCAAATAATTCAATTCCTGTGTAATTTTGATCAAAATAAGAATAATCATTCTTATTTTTTGAATGAATCGAAATTGGAGATAAATCATTTAAATAGAGAAAATATTGATCAGATAATGATTTATCAAATCCATATTTTTTTTTCACCATATTTAATTGAACTGAGTTCTCATTTTGCCCTAACATCATTTGAGCAGGATCACCGGGAAGAACGTTAAAAAGAAAAAATATCACCGTTACAACACCAAACATTGTAATAGTGGAGTAAAATATTTTATCTAAAATATAAACTAACAATTAATTAAAATTTAAATCAGAAAAATCATTATAATGTTTTTTATCTACAACATTTCCAGCTTTCAAAACGATTGCGCCTGGATTAGATCTTACTACAGTCTTTAATGCTGTTTCATCACAGGTATAAAACTCAAAAGACAGACTGTTTGTTTTTATAAAAACATCTCTATCCTCAGCAGATGAAGCTGTTAAACCAATTATTTTAAACCCATTATTTATTGCTTTTTCAGCAGACAATTTCATATTTTCTATTGCTTTAGGTTTAAATTTTTCAAGATTATAAGATATGTAGATAAGTAATTTCTCTTCACTGAGTATTTCGTCAGTTAGATTATTACCATTCACTTCAATTGAAAAATCATAAATAGATGGCTCATAACCCTTCTTTATTAATTTTGTTTCAACAGCCAAAAAATCTCCTGTAGCATTTGGATATTCGCCATTTGTAATATATTTCTTTGTTTCACTATTCTCAGAAAACAACCACTCGTATTCATAAATATCCTTTGGTGCATCTTCGGGTACCCTCATATTTTCGATTATATTATCTCCAATTTTATATGCTCTAAAATCCAGTATCGGAAGATGGTTTAAAACAAAATAAGTAATGTAAAAGCATACTAAAAGTGAAGTTCCAATAACTAATTTTTGGATATTTAAATTTAGAATAGGGTTTATCAAATCTTTTTTTACAAATAAAAAGGCAATCATTACAAGTAAAATAACATCTTTGGCAAAGGACTCCCATGGTGTTAATTTAATTGCATCCCCAAAACATCCACAATCTGTCACCTTGTTAAAATACGCAGAATACCAGGTTAAAAAAGTGAAAAATATTATCATCAATAATAAACTCCAAAGGGTAAACTCCCTTTTAAAACCAAGAATTAAAAATATTCCAAGTATTACCTCAAAAATGACAATAAAAATTGCCATTGGTAGAACAATCGGAATTAAAAAATCTAGATCAAAAACAGTTGGTCCAAAATACTCTTCTAGTTTAAATGAGAAACCAACTGGGTCATTTAATTTAATTAAACCAGAAAAAATAAACAATGCGCCAACGAAATACCTTAAAAGATGAACAATTATTTTAATCATATTTTTAAATGAATTAGTGCAAAAATTGCATAATTAATTATATCAGTATAATTAGCATCAATTCCCTCACTAACCAATGTATTACCTTCATTGTCTTCAATTTGTTTTACCCTTAAAAGCTTTTGAAGTATTAAGTCAGTTAGGGAGCTAACCCTCATTTCACGCCATGCCTCTCCATAATCATGATTCTTATTCATCATTAGGTCTCTTGTTTTTTTAATCATTATGTCATATAAATCAATAGATTCATTAGCATTTAAATCAGCAACCTCAGAAATACCCTTTTCAATTTGAATTAAAGCCATGATAGAATAATTTATTATTCCGATAAACTCTTCGCTTTCGCCCTCATCAACTTTTTGTATTGAATTTTTTTGAAGACTTCTTATACGTTGAGCTTTTATAAAAATTTGATCAGTCAGTGATGATAATCTCAAAATTCTCCAAGCACTTCCATAATCATGTAATTTTTTTTCAAAAAGGGATTTACAAATCAATGTTACATTATCATATTGCTTTAAAGTTTTTTGCATAATTAGAGCTAATTTTACGTAAATTTCGATTAAATATCTTTAATCATCAAAGAAACATCTTTAATTTTTTAAACATCATAGAATGACAATAAATATTAATGGCAAATTGTTCAATTTTTCAAAACCCAGAATAATGGGTATTCTAAATATCACACCAGATTCTTTTTATGATGGGGGTAGATATAATTCTGAAAATAAAGTTTTAAAACAGGTTCAAAAAATGATTAATGATGGGGTCCATATTATTGATGTTGGTGGATATAGTTCTCGACCAGGTGCGGACGATATAAGTGTTAATGATGAGCTGAACAGGGTATTACCAATTATTAAATTAATCAATGAGAAGTTTCCAAAAACTATAATTTCTATTGATACTTTTAGAAGTAAAGTCGCAAAAGAAGCTGTTGAAAATGGAGCACATATGGTAAATGATATTTCTGGAGGAAGTTTAGATAATCAGATGTTTAAAATTGTTGGACATTTAAATGTACCATATGTGTTAATGCACATGAGGGGTAATCCGTCAAACATGATGCATAAAACAAAGTACAACAATATAACAAAAGATATTTGCAAATATTTCTCTGAAAAAATACTAAAAGCAAAAAATTATGGTATTAATGATATTATAATTGACCCAGGGTTTGGATTTTCCAAGACTAAAAAACAAAATTTTGAATTATTAAATAATTTAGATTTTTTAAAACAATTTGAAAGACCTTTGATGATAGGTGTTTCAAGAAAATCAATGATTTATAAAACCTTAAATACAACAGCTGATAAAGCATTAAATGGATCGACGGTATTACATGCGATTTCCGTTTTAAAAGGAGCTAATATTATTAGGACTCATGATGTATTAGAAGCTGTCGAGTGCATTAAATTAATAAAAGAACTAAAAGCTTAAAATTAATTAATCATATATTTGTATCAATTATGCTAGATTTTTTTAGAGAAATAATTTTTGAGGATCCTGTAAGATTTGCTATAAATATTCTTGAAATAATCATTGTTGCCTCACTACTATATTATACATATAAACTATTAAAAGGAAGTGTTGCAATTAACATTTTTATCGGGATTATACTTTTAACAATACTTTGGCAGATTATTAATGTTTTAGATATGCCAATACTGGAAAATTTATTTACCGGTCTTGGATTAGGGGGAATAGCATTAATTGTAGTATTTCAGCCTGAAATAAGAAAATTTTTATTAATGTTAGGGTCTACAAATATTTCTAAAGGAGGCACATTTTTTGAAAAGATTAATTTTTTTAGAAATCAAAAACTTAATCGTGATACCACTGATATCAATTCGGTAATATCTGCTTGTTATAAAATGAGTGAAACAAAAACTGGTGCTTTGATAATTATTGAGAGAAGTAATAAATTAAATTTTTTAGTAGATTCAGGTGATAAAATGAATATTTATGTTAATCAACCTATTCTTGAGAGTATTTTTTATAAGAACAGTCCCCTTCACGACGGAGCAATAATTATTTCAAACAATGTTATTAAGGCCACCAGAGTTGTTCTTCCTATAAATAACGAGACTAAATTATCTAGTAAATATGGTTTAAGACACAGAGCAGCAGTTAGTATCACTGAAAAAACCGATGCTATTTCGGTTGTTGTCTCTGAGCAAAATGGAAAAATATCGTATATTAAAAATGGTGAATTTATCAATTATTCTAGCAAAGAAAACCTAATAAAGCTGCTTGAAAAAGAAATATCTTAACTAAATTAAAGTCATATAATCTTTTTTTTAATTTGGGCTTTAAACAATTTTTTGTAGTAGCCATTTTTAACTTTTAGTAATTTTTCGTGGTTTCCAATTTCAACAACACTTCCATCTTGCATCACAATAATATTATCAGCATTCATAATTGTACTTAATCTATGGGCTATAATGATAGACGTTCTATTTTTTGTAATCCTTTCTATTGCATATTGAATTAATAATTCTGAATCTGAATCAATTGATGATGTGGCCTCATCAAGAACAAGGATTTGGGGGTTTTTGATATAGGCCCTTAAAAAAGATATCAATTGTCTCTGGCCTGATGATAAACCTTTTCCTCTTTCCCTAACATTGTAATTATATCCATTTGGCAATGAGCTTATGAATTTATCAATTTCTATGTCCTTAGCTGCTTCACGAACTGAAAAAAAAGAGATATTTTTGTCTTTTAGTGTTATGTTATTCAATATTGAATCTGAAAAAAGATGAACATCTTGAGATACAAAACCGATATTCTCCCTCAGGGATGAAATCGAAAATTCCTTAACATTAATATTATCAATGGAAATATAACCTTCATTTACATCGTAAAATCTATTTAATAATTTAATGATTGTAGATTTACCAGAACCGGTAGCACCAACAAGAGCATTTGATGTTCCGGGCTTAATTTCCAAATTAAAATTATTAATTACTTTTTCATTTTGGCTGTATGAAAAAGAAACATTTTTATATTTAATTAAGCCTTTAATTTCATTGGCACTTTTATTTCCGTAAGCTTTGATTGATGAATCTGTATCTAAAACTTTGAAAACTCTTTCAGCTGCTACCATCCCCATCAAAAGGGTATTAAACTTGTTGGCAATTTGATTTAGTGGTCTAAATAACATTGGAATCATCATAATAAATGCGGTTAACTCACCAATTGAAGCAGTGTTATCTAGGACAGTATTCATACCTCCATACCATACAATTAAACCTAAAGTGAGTGAGGAAAATATTTCTGCCACAGGAAAAAAAATAGAGTTATACCAAACAGTCTTTAACCATGCCTTTTTATGTCTTTTATTTATTTTTTTAAAATTTTCGTATTCTTTTTTTTCTCTAGCAAATAATTGTAGAATATTCATTCCGCTAACTCTTTCTTGAACAAATGAATTTAAATTAGCAACTTCATTCCTTACTTCATCAAAAGCTCCCTTCATATATTTTTGAAAAATTTTTGTTGCAATAAGAATAAATGGTAATGAAAAAAATACTATTAAACTTAATTCCCAATTCATTAAGATCATGACTATAGAAACCAAGAACATTTTAAGAACATCACTGATAATCATAAACAAACCTTGTCCGAAAATATCGGCAATTCTTTCAATATCCGTAACGGTTCTTGTTATTAATATTCCGACTGATGATTTATCGTAATAACTCATTTTAAATCCCTGAATATGATTAAATAATTTTACCCTAATATCCTTAACAACTGACTGACCTAATAAACCAGCATTTAGAATGAAAGAGTAATTACTTACAACTTCTAATAATAGTAGAACTAGCATCAGAATTATATATTCAAAGAAAAAATTTAAATTATTTGATGTTAAATTTTCATCAACAATCTTTTCTAAAACAATCGGTTTTAAAGCACTAAAAATAGAAAGTCCTAAAACTGAAAAAATTGAAATAAAAAAAATTCTTTTGTGAAGCCTTGTATATTTTAATAATCTCTTAAAAAGTTTTATGTTATACAGACTATTTTTTTTAACCATTTAAAGTATATTTTTAGGATATTCAACTTTTGTTAAAAATAATCCGTGAGCTGGAATGGATGGGCCCGCATAAATTCTATTTGATTTTAAAATAATTTCATTCAAGCTATCAAGTGAAATTTTTGATATACCAATTTCTAAAATTGTACCAATAATTGATCTTACCATATTTCTTAAGAATCTATTTGCGCTAATTGTAAATATGATATCAGAACCCAGAATTTCATAGCTGAATTCAAAAATAGTACATTCATAATTAGTAACATCAGTTTTAGTTTTACAAAAGGATTGAAAATTTTTTGTTTTTCTTATAATATTAATTGCTTTATCAATTTTATCAAAATCCAACTTTTTAGGAAAGTAATATTTAGTATGGTAGTTATAAACATCTTTTGATTGTGTGAGATAATATTTGTATTCTCTAAGGGTTGCATCAAATCTAGCATGTAGATTTTGACTAACCAATTTTATATTAATTATAAATATATTTTTATTAAGAAATGAATTTAATTTAAAAATTATTTTTTTTGAATCTAAAATTTTATCATAATCGAAATGTGCTATCATTTCTTTTGCATGAACTCCAGCATCAGTCCTTCCAGCACCGACAATATTTATTTTATTTTGTTTCAGTAAAATCTGTAATGCATTTTCGATTGTTTCTTGAACGGTAACAGCATTTTCTTGGGTTTGCCAACCATGGAATGATTCTCCATTGTAAGAGAGTTTAATAAAGTATCTCAATGTATTTGTAAATTTGTACACAAATATATACTTAATAATTACAATTTAATTTGAAAAAAATTCTTTTAATTTCTGATACTCATGGTTTTATTGATGATAAAATAATTAAACATGCAAAAGAAGTAAATGAAATTTGGCACGCAGGTGACATAGGGGATATTAGAGTAACTGATATTTTAAAAAAAATTAAACCTGTCAGAGCCGTTTATGGAAATATTGATAATCATATTGTAAGAAGTGAATTTTCCATGGATTGTAAATTTATTTGCAATGGATTAAATATTTGGATAACCCACATAGGGGGATACCCCGGTAAATACTTGAAAAGAATAAAAGATATCTTAGAATATGAAAAGATTGATATTTTAATTTTTGGTCATTCACACATATTAAAAATTATCTATGATAAAAAATATGATCTACTACATATAAATCCAGGGGCGGTCGGAAAAGCTGGATTTCATAAAAAAAGAACAATGGTAAAATTTGAAATTAACAACAAAAAAATAGAAAATTTAGAGATAATTGAGTTCAAGAGATAATTTATCTGATTCGGTCAAAAGAACTTACTAGATTTTCATCATTTTTTATCGATTTTATTGCTAAATAAACAAAAGTAGTGCATAGAAATGGGTTAAATATTGCCGCATACATTAAAAATTCGTACATGATCGAAGGCATTATTTTCAGTAAATAATCTAAGCAGTTATAAAAATAGAATACTGTAAATATGCTCATGAATATACAGAAAAATAAAGCTATTTTTGAAATAAATATCTGTAATTTCCTTTTTTTGAAAAAGAAAATACAAACTATACAAGTTAATGTAATAAATAGAGGAAAATAAGAAATTGACACCAACAACTCTCTCAAATATTTAATCGTACCAAATGAATCTAAAATGAAAATATAACCCTTTTCATACCACTGCTTACCAAAATACCAATAGCTGGAGAAAAAAACTGACGTTAATAACAAATAAATAGTTTGAATTCTTTGTATCATAGTTTGTATTTGTTTAACAAATTTAAAAGAAAAATTATCTTGATTTAAAATAAAGTTGTATAATTGTAGTGAATTGAAGGAAACTACTTTAATCTAAACTTCAAAACTACATTCCAAAAAATAAATATGCCTTTGGGCAAATTCTAAAAATTTAATAATTAATAATGTTTGAAATATCACAATTAAAAGATAAAAAACTTTCTGAATTACAAGAAATTGCGGAAACACTTAAAATTTCAAAGTATAAAACCTTAAAGAAATTAGATCTAGTATATAAAATACTTGACCACCAAGCATCTAACCCCGAAAAAAATGATGTTGATAAAAGACAAAAACAAAATACTAAACCAAGATTTAGGTCTGAAAAAAAAACTAAAGAAGATGTTAAATCAGAGCCATTAAATGAATCAAAGGAAAATAAATCTAATTTTCAATCAAAAGATAAAAGAACCAGAAATCATAAAAATGAACCTAATGGTAATAGGGACACAAGAAACAGATATAAAGAACCTGACTTTGAGTTTGATGCAATAATCGAAAGTGAAGGTGTTCTAGACATCATGCAAGATGGTTATGGTTTTCTTAGATCTTCAGATTATCATTATTTATCTTCTCCTGATGATATTTATGTTTCCCAATCACAAATCAGATTATTTGGGTTGAAAAAAGGTGATACAGTTTTAGGTAATGTTAGGCCTCCGAAAGAAGGTGAAAAGTATTTCCCATTAATTCAAGTAAATAAAATTAATGGTCTTGATCCCAAGATTGTCAGAGATAGAGTATCATTTGAACATTTAACCCCGCTATTCCCCGAAGAAAAATTTAATTTGGCAGATAAAAATAATACTATTTCAACAAGGGTTATTGATTTATTTTCTCCTATAGGAAAAGGCCAAAGAGGAATGATAGTATCACAGCCAAAAACAGGTAAAACAATGCTTCTCAAAGATGTAGCTAATGCTATTGCTGCAAATCACCCTGAAGTCTACCAATTAATTTTATTAATTGATGAAAGACCAGAAGAAGTCACCGATATGCAAAGAAATGTTAAAGGTGAGGTAATTGCGTCAACTTTTGACAAAGAAGCAAATGAACATGTAAGAATAGCAAATATAGTTCTTGAAAAAGCTAAAAGATTAGTTGAATGCGGTTATGATGTAGTCATATTACTTGACTCAATAACTAGGTTAGCAAGAGCTTATAATACTGTGCAACCTGCATCGGGAAAAATCTTGAGTGGTGGAGTTGATGCTAACGCTCTTCATAAACCCAAGAGATTTTTTGGAGCGGCTAGAAATATAGAAAATGGAGGTTCTTTATCCATTATAGCTACAGCATTAACTGAAACTGGATCAAAAATGGATGAAGTTATTTTTGAAGAATTTAAAGGAACCGGTAATATGGAGCTTCAGCTTGACAGAAATATTGCAAATAGAAGAATCTTTCCGGCGATTGATCTCACATCATCTAGTACAAGAAGAGATGACTTATTGCTAGACGAAAAAACTGTTCAAAGAATGTGGGTAATGAGAAAGTATCTAGCAGACATGAATCCTGTTGAGGCAATGGAATTTGTAAATGATAGATTCAAACAAACCCTCAGTAACGAAGAATTTCTTATTTCTATGAACGGATAAATAATTGTAAAATTGTGCGTTTCTCTATAATCCTTTTCTTCTTATTTTTTTTTAATTTAAATGCACAAAAAACAGAGAAGATAGTTTTTAAGAGTGCTAACCCGTTTGCTTTGAGTGATATAATTACGGACCTGGAAAACCAGCAGGAACAAGAAGTTTTCGGTAAACTTACTTTTCCTAATGATTCATTTAACAAAGAAGAGAAATACCCATTAATTATTGGAGTAGCTGGAAGCTTGGGCTGGAGAGAACATCACTACACATACATGCGTATGTTCCAGGAAAGCGGTTTTGCTACATTTGAATTAAATAGTTTCAAGAGCAGAGATATATTATCCACTGTTGGTTCACAAGTTGAAGTTACCACCGCTGCGATTATCTTAGATGCATATAATGCTTTTAAAGAACTGGCTAATCATCCAAATATTGACAAGAATAAAGTATCAATTACCGGCTGGAGTTTGGGAGGTGCAGTTGCCTTATTTTCTGCTTGGAAACCAATAACTAAAGCAATTTCCAACGATTTAAGGTTTGCATCACACTTGGCTTTTTATCCTCCCTGTTTTTTTGATCTAGAAAATACAGAATTTACTGATTCACCTATACATATTTTAATCGGAGAATTAGACAATTGGACCCCTGCCAAACCATGTGTTAATTTAGTAAAAAAAATATCTAAAAATTCTAATGTCAAATTAACTATATATGATGATTCTCATCATTCATTTGATAGTAATGAACCGGTCACATTTAACGAAAAAGGATATAGTTTTAAAAACTGTTTATTTAAGCTTAATTCTGAGGGAGATGTTTTGATGAACTACTTGAATTTCCCAATGTCATCTCCAATAATGCAAAAAATTGGATTTATGTTTTGTGTTGAGAGAGGGGTAAATCTAGGAGGTAATCCTGTAAGCCGTGAAAAAGCCTTATTATTTTCAAGATCTTTCATGATAAAAACACTAACAGATGGAAACTAAACTAAAATTTAATTAGTAAAGTTTACTTTTTAAGGCTACTGACGTGCTTAAAGGTATTTGACTTCAAGTTTGCAGCTTTGTTATCATGAATTATATTATTCTTGGCTAACTTATCAATCATTGAGACTAGTGAGGGTAATGCCTTTTCAGCTTCTTTCTTTTTAGTTATTTCAAAGAATTTTTTCATA
>CEUH01308772.1_pt1 | contig 19755 bp, 24 predicted proteins | sample 356461 | NCBI WGS metagenome assembly CEUH01 (sample SAMEA2623275, study PRJEB7988) | marine metagenome | isolation source: saline water (ENVO:00002010), including
AAAGTCGGCCTCGTGTCTGGGTAGCCACCCAGATTCGGGTGTATTCTCTTTATATAGTTGGAGAACTTTAATTCCGAGTAGATGAGAACACTCAACTGGCCTAATTTGATGACAACTGGTGTTACAGGACACTTAGTTACGAGGGCTTATGAAGAATATTGTGGGGGGATGAGTATTCACAAGCCTAAGTTTATCAGTGACTCAAATGAGGCTTTTGATTATTGGAGAGGATTCTCAGACGGTGACGGACGAGGTTCTCCCTTTTGGTATTCTATTAATACATTATTGAGAGATGCGGAAAGTTTGAAGAACGGATTGCCTAATATAGTCCCGACTATTAATGATGATGACGATGAACTCGTAGAGGTTTGGTCAAATGTAAATCAAATCGTCATAATTGCCGAACGGATTCGAGAGTGCGAGAATTATGATGAATTTTTGGAACTTGCTAAATTACTCGTTACCGAAGGAGGGTCTTTTCCATTTGGTCAATTCTTGGGGCGAAGTTATTCAGTTAGTGGGTTCGACTGGGACGTGTATATTACATTAGAGATACGGTTATCTTTGGAAGATGAATACTTTAGATGGGGTTCTTATTATAATGATGGAGATAGCAACATCCACGAATCACAAGCGATTCTACAAAATATCGAGAAGTTAGATGAAGATTAGAATTTGAGATAGAGTAGTATTCTCTTTATATAGTCGAACGGTTTACTTAGATGGGATGAAACCCTTGAATTGGCCTCAAGCAACGCTTACTCCAAGGTATAGAGGTGGATGGGTAGTTGAATTGGAGAAAAAAATGCAAGATGATGTGAATTGGAGTAGATATGAGTTCGCGTCATATGAGCATTATTTCTTAGATGTGAATAATGCAATTTCTCACTTGTTTGGAAATGATTGGCGTCGTACAAGACGACCAGAAGCGATGCCTGAAGACTTGCTAGACGCTATTCGTGAAAAATATTGGCTGATGAATCAAGAAGGTGATTACACATTAGTATCACCTACGGATGAATCGGAAGGGGGGTGGATGACTGTCAACTTGGACGGGGAATCGAATTATTATGGCGAATTTGAAGTGTTGCCTTCAATTTATTTCTTGCTTCGTGGCGGATATCTTAGTAGAACGTATCTATCTCTAAATGGTATAATTGCTGAGGGAGAAGAAATAGGACATGAGGATTCAGAGTCCTTCACGAGGCAGTTGAATCAAATAATCGCATTAGGTGTAGAAGATGTTTGGGAAGATTACTTGTTACCAGGTTTAGCGACTTATTTTACAGAGTCCAAAACAAAGTATGGCATTATGTTTAATTTCGAGCGTGAGTTTCCACAAGATAAGTATGAAGGTATGCTTAAGAGATGGGATGGACCCAAGTGGGAAGATGAGGTGGAGGAATGAGACCCATTAATTGGCCACAAGCCACACTAGAACCTACTCAAGGTGCACGATTAATTGAAGCGTCTTGGGCTGATTATGATTTAACCCTAGAGGATTTAGGACAAAGGCTGGGTAGAAAATGGTATGACAAGTTTGGCTCGGGCGAAATTGAGAGATTTATGGGTTGGTGCAAGACTTGGGAAGAATGGGATGAAATCAACGGAAGAGAATATGAAGATTGGGGATTTCAGTTTCATATTATGCTGAAAAATGACCAAGGAATGAATGTTTGGTCAAGAGTCATGGATACGGGGTCGGACGTGATGGGTAGTGATTATTGGGATTCTGAAGAAGTTATCAGCACTCATATACTATCGACTCTCGAAAGATTGATTATGGGATTATGGGAAAAAGAATGGAAGATTTCACTGTGGCATTCAGACCCTACTTCCGAAATGCAAGTACAAAAATTCGGAGAAGGAAGGTGTTATTATGCGTAGTTTGAATTGGCCTAATTTGATGGCGACAACCTCACAACTTTACTTGGTTAATAAGACTTATCTCGAGTATAGTTCATTAGACACTTTTTATCCTAAAGTGTATAAGGATGCAACGACTGCGATGAAATACTGGATGGGAATGGACGGTCGAATTAGGCATTGGGGCGTCCATATCCAAAAAGTCAAAAATCTTGCCGAGGAACTATTAGAAAACAGTCGAAGTGATTATTACGACCAATCCGAGAATAATGTCCAAGACCTCCAAGTTGCGGCATCCACGATAATTGAGTTAGTCGACGAAATACTGCGTTGTGAAACCTTCGAAGACCTTATCGCCCTCGGTGATATAAACTTAAGTCTCGACGGGAGCGAATTAGATTTCTACGATACTGCTTACATCGGGTTAAACCCTAAAATAGGCATATTCCGTTGGGAAGCCAACTACAGCACGGATGAAACTTACGCTTATCATGCTGATATGAGAGATTTATCTCTAATAGACGTATCTGATTAAGCCATTCCTTGCATTTGACGTTGCCAAGTAGAGATGTCTTGTACTCCGACCTTGCTCAAAGAAGGCATGAGTGCAGTTACGCTTTCAATGAATTCCTCGTAATAGTTTTCAAACATCCACTGCTGTCCTTCATCGCTATCGGGGTCTATCTTCCCATCTACATGAGTCCGCAATTTCATGAAAGCGTATTCGCTAGCCAAAAACAAATCCATGCGATAAGAACCCACCGTCTTCATGTGCTTCTCATTTTCGAAATGCGAGTCAACGATAAACTGTTGCAAGAGTTGCACGTAGTCTTCATCCACTTCTTCGATAGTAGCAGGAGTCGCACCCTCAACTATCGACATGACATCGGGGTAAGATTCACGATGATATCTTAGGAGGATGAAATCCAACAACCAATTCATTGATATCCCTCGACCAATCGATACACCTTAGCCCCACCCTGACCACGCTGGTCGGAAAGGTGATGACAGAAGTCACAATAGTGCATAAACATTCCCATTTGACGGACAGTCGGTTCGTATCGACCCCATCTACCTTTCAATGCTCCAAGCACTTGGACAGCAGTCCATGTATAACCAGGTTCTCTTTCGTCGTTTTCTTGCATCATCGACAACACCATTTCAGCGTGTCGTAGACTAATTCCAAATTTCTTTTTACTTTTCAAATTCGCCATTTCATTGGCCTCCAACCAATGGTAGATGGTCGGAGTATATTAAGGTTTGTTTCTAAAATGTAGGGAAACCGTCTAAGCCAAGGTCTTCAGCGCCGACGAGATTCAAAACATAAACAGTAAGTGCGACGATTCCGATACCCGTGACAATCATCAAAGGACTTGTCGTATCGGTAGATTCTTGACCACCTGTAGGAGGTTCATCATCGGCTGCACCGACAGGTGCGGGGAGTGTGTCGTCTTGACTAGAATCCATCATGTCCTCTTCTTCAATAGTTTCGTTTTGAAAGGCATGGTATCGATTTAACTCAGCACCTAATTGTAAACCCTCCGCTCCAAAGGCGAGAGAAGGATAACTAAATGGGTTGTCCATAGTTAATCTTAAGTAGTTCTACTATTTAAAATTGGCGTCGTTTTTCTTGACAAAGTTTCTTGTCCGACAGTCTATCTCGATGAAATGTGACGTTTTTGGGTCCAGGAATACCAGAAAAGGTCCCGTTTTGTTTTTTCTAAATAAAACTTCCTACTATTTCGAGTTATTTTTCAGGGACCTTGGCGGACCAGTCTTTAAATAGGGTTCCTGCGATGTGACGCAAAAGGGTCTCTGAACATGTCAATTTTGCGGACCCAAGCGGACCAGTCTTTAAATAGGGTAACTTAGCCACAAAAATTATTATCGGAATTTTTGGAAACCTTCACGGCGCAAGAATTGTTTTAAACTTTGATAAATCTCATCTCGTAAATCCTGTTCTCGGAATAAAAATTCAAAGTCGCGAAGCGGAACAATTTGATTGACTGGAAGAAGTTGGTCAGTCATCCAAAACGGAATGTATAAATCGCCTGTGCGGTAATCTCCATCGTCATCAATTCCTAGAATTGTGGCGTAAAGTCTTCCCTGTCGCCATGCCTCGTAACGCTCCGAAGCACAGAACTGGGAGTAAAATTCACTACTTTGACCGCCAATCGAGCCTGCAAAGTCACGTATAGTTTTTTCTAACGTATCGCTATCGCTCCTGTAAAAAGTCTCGCCCAACCAAGTCGGTGCGATGACATCTACGAAGCGAGGAAGTAATTCTAAAGTAACGTAATCTTCTTCACTGTCGTCGCCGTCGGCATACCAATTCATGAGCGTGGCGATGTCTTGGGGAGTGAATACTTGAGCAATAAGAGGATTAAATCTAATCAAAGCATGACCAAGTTCTTCTGTGTTTTCGAAGACTAGGTCAAGGATGATAGGTACACTTACACCTTCGGGATAGTTAAGTGCACGTATCATTCGATACCTCCTGGATAATTCAAAGCAGGGTGTCCTGGTCGAGTTAGTCGTTGACAAGTGATTTTAAAATATTTGACTAAATCTTGCCAAGAAATAAGACGCCCAAACCCATCCGAGGCTCGTGGTAATCCAATATCAACGCCGTCAAAAAATCTTCTTAAATAATCGTCATAGATAAGAGTCCCTGTATTTAGACGTTGGTATTGTTTTCCATAGTAGTAAATACAGAAGATTGAGTAGGTAAAATCTAAAGGAGTTTGACAAGAACCATCGGGTTCACTGGCACAACGAATACCGTCTAGCATTCGTTCTAACATGTTATAATTCCAACCCATATTGCCCCAACGTATTTCATCAATCATAGTATTTTCATCTCTCTGTATAAAATACGCATAATTATATGTACCACCATATTCATCTTCCGATATTAACCAAGCGTTTTTGAATCGTGGTGACCAATCAAGCGTATTTAATTCCGAAAAATCTTCATACATGATTCGAGCCAACCTAATTTGCATGTCTCGGAATATTACCGTACCCTCCTCCTCCACTGCTTGCACCACTTGACTAACATCTGTAAATAGTAACATGAAAAACCAAATGAATTCGTAGTCTACACTTCTCCCCTTAAAAGGAGATGTACCAAGATATTTAGGGTGAATAGTATTCATGGTCGAAAGGTTCTCGCGCAACCAACGCCTCACATCCCTTTCGGAAACGTCTATCATTGTTGATAGTTCCCTCGAAGTTTCCGTCTGAAACCAATAGGTACATTCCATCCAACCTCGAGGAGTGTATAACTCTTTATAGTAGCGGTCTCGCCACACTTCGAATACCTGCATCATATACGGATTTATAATCCAAGTATTATCATACATGACGTCACCGATTTAATTCTACTACGCTTTTGTTATTTGAAGATTACCTTTATATTGGTGATTGATTTTTTAGCAAACATGAGTGAACGTTGGCTCGGCAATCATGCTATTCACATGGCTCTACTAGAGCAAGCCCGAGACCGTGAAGTTCAAATAGTGCAGTTTGCACAGACAGGCAGGAAACCGTTTTGGGTGCGCCGAATTCATTTGAACTCCAGTCGCTCAGTTGATTACTGGTTCAAATCAATGCACTGGCCCTATGAGGCCGTCGGAATGTTCATTGGAACGAATCGTATCGACTGGACAAAGATTGATGAATTACCACCTTCTCTACGCAGTAAAGGAATGACTCGTAAGGCTTACAAAGAGATTTGGGATGATTATTTAACTCCCGAAGGTTGCGAAAAGCGAGGATTGAATTGGAGTGAAATTTGGTATGGCAAGTCGTTGTTGTTTGATTTCGATGACGCCAACGAACCGATGAAGGCGTTTGATAAGGCGGAAAAAACGGCACAATTCTTAGTTGACAATTTCGATGTAAAGCCACGCATGGTTTTCAGTGGAAGTAAAGGATTCCACATCCACTTAGATTTAGAAGACTCTTACAAGTGTGGCGGCAAAAAACCCATTGACTTCATTGACCAAAAAGACCCCTTACTAAAACTCGGAAGACACAATGGGGCTTTAGTGCAAGAAATCGCTTCGGCTGCTTGCGGTGAAAGATACCCTATTGCTGACAGGTCGAGCAATTTTCGTCAAGGTGTAGTTCGATGTCCGTATTCAATCCATCCAAAAACAGGACAAGTTGTGTGGCCATTAGATAGTCGAGACCTTAAAAAACTGCGCTCATTATCAGACGAGGCTAGTATTTATGACGTAGCAAGGGCACTACACACATGGGATGTTCCTGTGCAAAGCCACATTCCCGACATAGAACACACTTACATTCACCCTGAGAACAGTGTGTTTCAGCGAGGATTACCTGCTTGGACACCCGCTAGCGATTAAGTAACATATAGGTTAGCAATCCAACACCTGCAATCGAAACACCTGCAAGTCCTGCAACTGTCAATCCCGAGAGACCTGTATCTTCTAACGTCTCATTGATGTTAGCCGTTAGCGATTCTATTTCCTGTTCCTCACCAGATTCTGTACGCTCATCCCACCAAGAAGGTTTAGCGACTTCAATAGTGTATGACTCAGACCAATCTACATTAGCACAGGTTGCCCAAGCCGTCGGCGATAACTTAACTGTCCAAGTACCAGGTTCGTCAATAGTGAATACGCCGAGTCCTGGTTTTTGATAAAGCGTGTTGGCTTCGTCATCGTAGACTTCGGGAGAACCTGCCACGTATTTAGCGTGTTTTTGGACAACTGTTCCATCGGGTCTTTCGACGGAAATCTCGACTAAAATTTTGTGAGCCGCCGCACTAGCGTTGTGATAATTAGTACCGAAATAGGTTTCGTAAGCACGTTCGGTTTCTACTGCCGTTTCGGAATTAAATTCCTCGGCGGTAAAATATGACCACAGGCCGCGGTCTCGTTTTCCGTCTTCGTCATAACAAACGTCAAACCAACTAAAAGTACATCCGATAGCCGTCAAAGCACCCCCTGCTAAACTGTCTTGAGGGACGGCGTCGATAATTCCCTGAGCCGTTTCACGCTTCGCAGCCTCACTGGAAACCCAATTGACAGGATTGCTGATAAAATCTCCAACGAAAATAGTGAGAACTTGAGGTGCACCAGTCAAACCACCTACTACAACCTTTCCTGTTTCAATCAATGGAGTTAAAATGAAATCTTCAAACCACTTTTGAACCTTTCCCCCGCCACTGGTGTCTTGTGGTGAAAAGCCGACAATGATACTAGATTGACCAGGTACGATATATTGTTTTTCGTCGGACATTGTTCCAATTTCAGTAGCAGTTTCTTCATCCGTAGCCCCTAGTGAAACCCAAGTCTCGACATAATGACGTGAACCACACAGAGTTCCTGTGTCTCGCTTTTTGTCTACTGTTCCGATTTTTCTAAGCGGGACACCAAATGGACTGTTTAAAATTGTCTCGGCTCTGTGGGTTTCAGCCGATTTGAAATGATTATTTAGTCCAACTAAATCGAACGGGCTGTAAATCATATTACCGACCTCACTGCGGCTAAAGCGAGTCCTCCTAAGATACCAAGGCTGACGACTTTTGACCAAAAATCACTTTCAGTTAACCAGTCTTCGACGAGTTCAATTGTTTCAGGTGGAATGGTAGAATTGATGTTGTTGGACGCATCTTCGACAATTTCTTCAGGATTGAAGCCGAATGAGTAGGTATGATTAAATCCATACATGGGGAACAGACAGCCTTCGGCATTTTCATCAATAAGTCCGAATCCTGTGGCTAAGAAGTCGTGCGCTAGTAGTCCTAAATCAGCCACGAAAGCCGCAGTAGTAACGACGGCAGGAATGGCAATCGTAATTGCGCCACCTGTCGCCACAAAAACGATAACAATAACCAAGGCAACAATCAAAGTTAATAGCGTTATGCCCCATTCTTTAAGAAATTGTAAAAACTTAGCCGATTCAGAAGATTCGGAACGAGCCGAATATCCATAGTGAAAATTCAAGAAGTATTCACTCTTTGGCCAAAAGTCAGGAATAGGAATCTGTCCCGACGCCATACCATCGTCATCAGTTTGAACAACATCGGAGTAAATGGTAGGCATGATTAAGTTACCTAATTCCGCACTAGTGTCGATTTTAGCCTCAAGACCTTTCCACAGTTTTTGCTCGTAAGTACCATTACTCGTGTTAGTTTCCAATTCCGCCAACAAACCTTCGATATCTTCTTGCGGCCAGTCGGCTAAAATATCATTACTCATTTGCGCCAATAACACATAATCTAAAGTTAAGATTTCTATCTCTACTCGGTCAGAACCTGCTTCATCGTCGCAAGTGAATGTTTGAGCATCCCAAGTAATAGTACAATCATCGGGGATGTTCGTCCAAGTGTGAATTGGAAATTTAGTAGGTTCGGATATATCGGGTTGAACTAATTTAGATGAAATTAAGTTCCCTGTGGCGTCTCGAAGTTCGCAACGAGTTTTAAGATTTGCTTTGTCTTCGGCAACACCCACATATTGCATAATCCAAGGCAAATCTTCCAAGGCGTCTTCTTCTTGAAGGCCTTCATACATCCATCTTACCAATCATATCACCTAGCATTAATTGTTCAGTTCCTCTTTTTAAAAACACGACCCAAAACAAACAACACTAATAAAAACCCAAAGCCGATTACAGCCCCGCCAAGATATAAAATACGGTCAGCCGCATCATCGAGACATTCATCAATCATGATGTCTATTTCATCACTAGTTGCATCAGGGAAACGGGATTCATACGTTTCTCGAGTACAGTCGCCACCGAATAAAGAACTGGCAAACCTTTCTAAAAAGTTATTTGCCGTCCACAAACCTGCTCCTGCTAAAAATACTGCCCCAACTGCGGTCGCACCACGACCGCCAAATCGAGAGCGTTTAGCAATGTCATCAGCAGGCAAATCCGTTAATTTTTTCGGAGCAATTCCTGCAGCATAATCCGCACTGTAGACACCTTTATTTCCTGTAGCAATATCTCTAGTTACTTGTTCAATCGCTTCATCGGACAACTTACCCCCATCAGCCGTCAAATCATCCATGGAAGATTTGATAGGATTGCCCTCATAACCTTCCTCTAATTTTCGCAAAGATTTATTCATAGCAGCGACCTGTTCATCGGTTTGTCCGCCTGCTTTAACTAAAATGTCGCCTCCATCACCTGCCCGTTCCGCATTAGTGCTTAATGTAGTGGAACGAGCCGTCCCGTCAGCACGATAAAACGGTTCTAAAATCTCATCAGTATATGTGACACCATCGATGAGAACGTCAGGGTCGCCAGGTTTCCAATTCGGTTGCGCGGCTTTAAGTTGCCGAATCCAATCGCCCGAAGATTCAATTAATTGTTCTCCACGTGTTACATTAACATATTTCGTCGTTTGCGTGGCAAGTGAGTCGGCAGCCGTATTAGGATTTTGAATTGCGGATTCAATTACTTGTTCACTATTTCCTTTCATTAAACTCCGAACCCTTCGAGGACTCTTGAAGATGGATTTTAAAGTGCCTTTAATACTCTGTTTTATACCCCCTTTAGCAGCCCCTAATCCTGGTTTTAAAGACGCTCGACCAAATGACAAAAGGGCATTAAATTCCTTCGCCTCAAACGTCTCCTCCATAGGATTTGCCACATCTGGAGTGGTGAGATTGGGCTTGTATGGTGAATACATGGTTACCTTTTCATCGTTGCCGATACTTAAAGATAACTAAACAAGCAAAATCAAATTACCTTTATATAGGTGAGACAAGATGTTTTTCAGTATGAGTAAGGATTTGCGTGAGCGTAGATTAGCCATCTGTCAAGGATGCACTTACTTAGAGGAACTTAGGTGTGGGATTTGTGGATGCTTAATCCGACTCAAGGCCAGTAAAAAGAAAGAAGAGTGTCCATTAGGGAAGTGGCCAAGTGCGTGATATCAAGATTACTACTATCAAACAAGGCGAAGCATTTTCGGCTCATGAAAGAGAAGAACCTACGGCGGAAATAACTTGGTTCAAAAACAATTTCGGAGGAGTTGTCCCTAACACGGTTTACTGCCCTTCCTGCTCTACCCTCACCGAATACAATGCAAAATGGGGAGAAGTGCAAGAAAAAAGAAACCCTACTGAAAAGGATTACTGTTTCGAAATTGGATACGCACAAGACGGAGAAGAACTTCATGCTCGTTGCTTAAAGTGCAATTTTGATTTGCGTCAAGAAGCGCCCACCTTAGAGATGAAACCCAAGCCAAAAGTAATGAAAAAGCAGGTTGTTATCAAGCCAAAGATGTCGGCGACTACAGAATTGATTTGGATTGGACAAGTTCGCTATGAGGGAGGTTTCTTCACCATGCCCCGTGAGGAGTTCATGCGAGTGGCGCAATTGGGTGGCGAAAATGAACGTTTAGCCGCTCGAGTAGGAGGTAGCAATTACGGCTTAGAATGGTCGGTTTTGCTATCGGAATATCGGGAAATCGGAGAAGGTGATTCGGCACGAATTGGAATCGCTCGAAATCATTGGAGCAATATGTAGAAGATTTTAAATAGATGAGGAAATAAATTAAAGGTGATAGCAATGAATTTCGAAACGGAATGGCATGAAATCTTAGAAAATCTCGGAGGTGAATCTGAGATTCGAGAAATGGCGCGTGAGCAAGGTTTCTTAGGATGGAGACATGGTGTGATTCAACCGATTATTGGTTTCGATGAAATATGGATGGATAAACCTGAAATCGTAGGTCTTGGTATTATTGTGCCAACTGCAATTCTGTGTATGTCTCGTGACTTAGAAGATTTCGAACGAGCCGAATGGATTCCAAGTGATTATTTAGGAACACACGAAAGTGTTAGTCAACTTTTATTATCAAATCGGAAAGCGATGCTAGCCTTGGATGTCGATATTGTAGAGGCTGAGGAAAGAGGTTGGATTAATTTACTATCTCAAGTTAGAACTTATGAAAGAAGTAATAATATTGAAGGTTTTCAATTACGTGGGGTAGATAATGAAACTAATGAGGCCTTAACCAATTTTATTAGTAAAATTCATGAAATGTTACAGGAGTTACAAGTATCATCGGAAGTTTTCAAAGAAGAAGTAGACGTGGGATTCTCACAAGATTTCCAAAATGAGTGGGCATGATACCCCCGATATCTTTAAATAGACAGGCAGGGAATGTAAGATTATGTCGACGCTAGAGGATAGTCCATTTCAACAAAGGTTACTTAACACCTTTTGGGATATGGCAGATATTTTCTTTTTCAAAAGAAGGGATGGGAGCGAAGCGGAAAAACTATTCGTAGATTACTGGTTCGGAATTGAATTCGACGACGCCGAAACGAATGGTGAACTAGCCGAGTCCGAAACGGAATTGATTGAATTACTGAAATCTTTCGAGATTCCTGCGGAGAAACCATTCCCTGCATATGATTTTTTATGGGCTGGAGCAAGTAAAACCCCAGGGTATGCTACTAACGCTGATAAATGTCGCGCCCGTTGGGAAATGTTCCGTTCTTATGGTATTTTCAAGGATGGATATCGTGGTTCAGGCGGAACACAAGGAAACATTATTGTTGATGTTCCCTTGGCCGATGGAACAGCGTCGAAAACATTATTTTCTTGTCACACTGACAGTGTCCATCGTACGGATGGTATGCAACAATTAACCTATACTCAAAGCCCTGAATCAGGCTATATTATTCAATCGGACAATAACGAATGTCTTGGAGGTGACGACGGTACAGGTGTTTGGTTGATGACTAAAATGATTGAAGCAGGAGTGCCTGGTCGTTATATTTTCCATCGTGCCGAAGAAGTCGGAGGACGAGGCAGTTCATGGATTGAAAATAATCGTGAAGACTTGTTACAAGGACATGAAAGAGCCATTGCATTTGACAGAAAAGCGAAACACAGTGTAATTACATATCAATCATGTTCAAGATGTTGTTCAGATGAGTTCGCCGACGACCTCGGAGGTCATTTAATGTTGGCGGCCAAGCAATACTACTTAGAACGTTTCCAAGCAGGCGACGAAACAGTGATGTATGATGTGCAAGCCCCCATACCCGAAGAGAGAACTGGATGGAGAAATATACCTGGTGCGAGGTCAGAAAAAACAACAACGACAAATCAATATGGGTATACACAAACTAAATGGGAAATTCCAAAAGAGCAATACACTTACACTTACACACCTAAAAACGAATTTTGGAATACAGTGATTGAGCGTTTCGCACCAATGGCACCTGAAGGGGTTGAAAATTATGTGTTTTCAACCGAGGAGATGCAAACCTTAGTTCAAAATTACGCAAACGAATATCCTGAAGAAATGATGGGATTATTAGAGGATTACCTTAGATTCAAAGAGGAAATTTGGAAAACTGATACAGGCGGTTCGTTTACTGACACAGCCAACTACACAGATATCATCCCCGAATGTACTAACTTATCGTGTGGGTATTACAACGCTCACACCCAAAGTGAGTATCAAGATTACGCATTTTTAGAAGTATTCCTCGAAGGTTTGATTGCTACTCCTTGGGAAGAATTGCACACGACAGGAGAAATAGGCAAACCCGAGACTTTCGAAAGAGGTACTCAAACTTCTGGATATTGGGGTTATCGAGATACATGGATTGCACCAAGTAAAACCATTTTGGAATCGGCAAGCGATGAAGAAGTGGCAAACGTTCGACGTAAACAAAAAAATCAAAAAGAACGTCGTAAGAAAGAGCGTGAGGCTAAAAAACAAATGATTGCGGAGTTAGGTTATTACGACCCTGATGAGTACGAGATGATTTATGGTGTGGATGAAGACGATTGGGAGGAAGCCCCCAGTAATATCAGTAGTTTTTGGGACGATTACAAACCTACGGCTTCGGAATACAATACATTCTACATGGCCGAGTAAACAGTTACCTTTATATAGGAAACTAAAGTGTGTAGGAATTACTTGACTTCGGTCAAGGGAGGGATTAACATAGAAGTAGACAAAGATGTTTGCACCGATTGCGGTGGAAGAGTAGAATTAGATACGAATACACACGACTTAGTTTGCCACGCTTGCGGACTAGTTCAAGACGCTTATACCATTGACCCTGGTCCCGAGTGGAGAGACTATGGTGATGGTGGGACAGATGGCGAACGCACAGGAATGCCTAGCACCCACCTACTTCACGACAAAGGTCTAACTACGGATATCGACTGGAGAAATCGTGATGCTTTGGGCGGAAGCCTATCGGGCAGTGCCTCAAGATTAGCCAATAAACTTCGACGTCAACAACGCCGAACCCGTATGAAGGATTCTCGTGAGCGTAACCTCGCCGTGGCGCTTAATGAAATTCAACGCATTGGAAGTCGAATGGATTTGCCGAAGACAACCCGTAGCGAATCGGCATTTATCTACAAGAAAGCCGTCGATAAGAAACTGGTTCGAGGACGTTCGATTGAAGGTGTTGCGGCGGCTTGTATTTACATGACTTGTCGTATTCATCGTATTCCTAGAACACTTGACGAGATTGGACTTCACTCTCGCACAGGACGTAAAGAAATAGGACGCACCTATCGTGCCCTTGCCAAGGAATTGAAGGTAAAAGTTCCACCTTCTTCGGCCTCGGACTATATCCCGAGACTGTGCACTTCTCTTGAACTTAGCACTAAGACTCAAATGCAAGCCCTTCGAATTCATGATGAGGCTGTAAAGTCGGGACAAATGAATGGATGTGGTCCTACTGGAGTAGCGGCGGCGGCGGTTTACTTGTCGAGCAAAATGTCAAAAGACCGCTTAGATGAGAGAACACAACGTCAAATTTCCGAAGCGGCAGGTGTGACCGAAGTAACGATTCGAAATCGTTTCAAAGAACTTTGCAAGATTATGGACTATAAAGGTTAAATAGGTAACTGAACAGGTGATTATTATGGAAGAACTTCAAATTATTACAGAAGCAGGAATTGTAGCAAACCGATGGCCTAACCCAAATCACAAAGAGTTTGGAGTTAAAGACCGTATCTACATCAAAATTGGCAAGGAAGACCAAGGATTCTTCGACTTGAAATCAGGTGCTTTCGAACAAAATGATGGGTGGGGTATTGTAGAACGTGACGATGCATTAGTAACTTTGTGCAGTAAGTCAGGACGTGAAATTTATCTTGGCCGAATTGAGCATTCAACAGAAACTGTTTCGGAAGGTTTAAAACTCTTGCGAGATTCAATTGCAAAACTAGCCACGGTAACTAATGATGGTCAAAAGGTGGAAGTCAATCTCGGACCTTCAATGGAACTTAAAATTGCAGGACGAAGCCGATGGGTTAAGTCTAATGTCACAGTTGCGATGGAAAATCCTAGCAATTTAGAAGAAATGATTACGGCTACAAGCGATATGGCGACTGCCCTACTACTCCTTGAGGCGGAGAAGATTAAAAAGGCTTAAGTAGAAAGAGACGCCATAGAGATTCATGGATAGCCCTGTGCAAGCCGAGATGGTTCAATTCTGTGAGGAAGGTGGACTCGTTATCGAAGCAGGACTAATTCAAAATGAACAGGCCATAACTTTGAAAGAAGCAAAGGAAATGAAAAATCTAATGTTGAGGTGGAGAAGAAGAGTCTGTGAAAGTTGTCATGAAGCGTTTGATATTACAACGCATGGACTATTTTATCAATGTAAGAGATGTTAAAAATGAAGGAAATTAAGCGAGTTAAATTAGGGATAAATAAAGACGCGATTGTCGTCGTATCGAGTGAAGTAGAAATGACAAGTCGTGAAGACCCTGACGAAGCATACATCATTATGTTTAACATCATTGGTGACCCCCTAAGACTAGGAATTATCGTGGTTGGTAATATGCTTGATAAGGCTAAGGCGAATACAAATCTAACAGAAGCACAATTAGTGACACTGATGGAAAAGAGTCCTGAGAAATATCTTGAAGCGGCTATGAAAGACCCTGAGAAAATCTTCGAAACAGCACAAGAAATGGTTAAAATCGTACTCGATAGCGAAAAGAAAGCGGCGCAAGCCAGGTTGATTTTGGCTAGTATGGTAGATAACGAACATTACATCCAAAGAACTCGATACGTTTACAACGGAGAAGAAATCGAAGTTAAGGAACAAAAAATCGAAACCGAAGAGTTAGTTTTACAACTCAAGGCCATGATTGAAATTGTTAAGCAGTGGGAAACTTTCGATATGGAAGCGTATCAAAAAGAGATGGAAGCCGCTCTCGCTAAAGCGATGAAATCCTAACCGTTATATAGGTGACTGTGCGATTGCTTAGGCATGATGGTGAGAGGTCCTGCCGAATTGAAAAACCCCGAAAACTGTAATCACGCTGTGAAGAAAGTAATAACGGTCAATGAAATTCACGAAATTTACTGTTTATTTTGTAATCAAAGAATGGATGGTGAATAAGATGGAAGACAGGCCAACAATGGCCGTAGATACCATTGTCATGGATTCTATCAAAGCGAGAGATTATCGTGTCAGTCTCGGAGGATTAAATCCGACAGGGGCTTCGATGAGGATTATCGATGAGTTTGGAAGAGAACAACTCGTAGGAACTTGTCATCGACAACAATGGTATAAGCGTAAGGGAGTGGAGAAAACCAATCTACCACGAGATGAAAATCTCAACAAGATGGAAATCGGGAATGCCATGGAAGACAATTTGCAAGCGCATTGGAGTCGCCAAGGAGTTATGCTAGCAGGTAATATCAAAGTTTATGAAAATATTGGAGAAGGTGATGAAGACATTACCATTAGTGGAGAAGTTGACGTTTTGCTTCGTGAGGCATTGAAAAACGAAGACGGTAGGTTAGAAATCTCGAATGACACAGGAATTGGAATCGAAGTGAAATCTGGTAGAGGTTTTTTCCAATCTAAGAAAATCATGGGTAATCGAAATAAGTTGTATGCTCGAGGATATCCTAAGCACGAACACATTATGCAAGTTGCTTTGTATTTACGAATGCGTAAGGCTCTTGAAGACCACTATAATGTGACTATCCCATACTTCCTTATCGTATATTACTTGGTTGATTCAGGCGAAACTACTCAATTTAGATTGGAATTGTCGGATGGTTATACTGGAGAAATCATCGTCAAAGACCGTGATGGGACTATCATTAAACCAAATGCAGGATATGCCTTCGACATGAAACTGGAAGAGGCAATCCTCCCCACGAAAATTCAAAACATGACTACTGATAACTTACTCAATCGTTATCGAGAACTCCAAGTGAAATTGTTGGCCGACGAACCTCCTGAAAGAGAATTCGAACTTCGATACAGTGATGTCGAACGAGTTGAAGAAGACTTTAAACTCGGAGTAATGACAAAGTCAAGATTTGAAGATTATATGCGTAATGACTTGAAAACGATTGGTGATTGGCAATGTTCGTTTTGTGATTGGAGAGACCATTGTTATCCTCAAGGTGTTTTGACAGTCGATGTAGAGAAAGGTATTTTAACGGTAGAAGAAGCGATGTCACGATTGGAGTGATTTCGATGCGATTACTAATAGAAGTGCAAGGGCAAACTTACCCACATAGGGAAGCATTGAGAAAAAATTTCAACCTTAATTGGGACTCGGCTCGAAAACAATTTTACGGACACTTATTAGAAGGCAGTCCGAGATTAAATGCCCTAATTCAATTTTGCGAACGTTATAATTTAAGAATTGCCGTCGAAGGTGTATTTTTAGAGATAGAAAATACGTTGGATACAGATACAGACATCAAAGAAGAAGGTGGAAGTGATACAAGAGAATTAGGTAAAATAGGTTCGGAATCGTTGCCCGAAAATGCACGACCTGGTTTCAAAGTAGTCGACATCACAGAAGATTTTGAAATTGAAAACGATATGACTGAATTCTTCGAAGGAACAAGATTCACAAGTCCACGTAAGATTCAATTACAAACACTTAGCGAAGTCACCGACGCCTTGAGAGAAGGGTATCGAAACATCATTTTAGAATGCCCAACAGGTTCGGGGAAATCGGCATTAGCCATGATGATTCCAAAGATTTTCGGAGATTATGCTTATATTTCAACACACTTGAAGGGGTTGCAAAAGCAATACATGGATGAAATGCCATTCATGAGAAGTATGATGGGTCGTAGTAATTATAGTTGCAAATTACCGATTGAACCAGGCACATACTCAAAAGAGTTAGCAAGAGAGGCATTGGAACAAGCCTTACAAGGAAATATTGGAACATCTTGTGATGCGGCTAACGCACCTTGTAAAACTATCGGTTCTGATTTCAAGTGTAGTTTCAAATTGAATTTACAGGATTTTGATGAGACTCAAGAATTATGCGACTACTATGATTCATTAGCCGATGCACGTAATTCTCGTTACTTTATTAGTAACGTGGCATATCTTATGGCTTTGCACTCGGCAGCCCCTGGTGTATATTTGCCAAGTCGACCGTTTTTAGTTGTTGATGAAGCGCACAATCTCATCAATAACATGATGAGTCAATTCTCAATTGATTTATCAAGAGGAACATTAGAAAGACTATTCCACATCCCTAAAGAATCTGAAGACGCCAACACACGAATGGAGATGTTAAGTTCATGGTCACCCAACAATCCTTCGTTTGGATTTCCGAAAGTTCCCTCTATCACGACAAAAACTGAGGAAAGAATTTGGCAAATTAGTGCAAGAGTATGGGAAGCATATCTCATTCATCTCAAAGATACGATTGCGGAAAAAATCGCCGATGGAGAGTACATGCCGAAAGAACTCACATTGGCCAATAACTATAAAGAAAGATTGAAATCCATTCTTAAATTCATCAACAAGGATTGGAAGAACTGGGTTTGGCAATTCGATAACGAAACAGACCCATTCAAGGTATCCTTCAAACCATTACAAGTAAATGATTATGCCGAAGAATTGATGTTATCATTAGGCCATAAGAGGATTTTCTTAAGTGCTACTATTTTAGATGCTGATACTTATTGCAAGGAACTAGGTTTAGACCCGAGCGAAACGACATTCGTTCGAGTAAGATACTCTCCATTTGCTAGTGAAAACAGACCTATCTTTACTAACTACGTCGGAGGGAATCTATCGCACCGCAATATGTCAAACGACAATCTAAGAAAAACTGTCAAAAAGATTGTAGAGATTGCTAATGAAAATCCAAACAGCAAGGGACTAATATTACCATACACAAACGTCTTAGAGAATCAATTAGTAGATATGCTAAAGGAACATCACCCACTCGTAGCAGCAAGAATTATTCAACACACAAAAGATAGTCATGAACGAGAATCAACCTTCAAACATTTCAACGATTCAAAAGGCAATGAAATTTTGATTAGTACATACGCCAATCAAGGATACGACGGAAAAACTGTGGGTTTCCTCATCGTTCCAAAAGTGCCGTTTCAACCGTTAGGAGATGTGCAAGTAAAGAAGAAAATGGAGGCTAATCCGAGATGGTATAAGGTGATGGCAGCCATGGAGTTGACACAGATGTTGGGTCGAATCGTGAGGTCGGAAACGGATACGGGTAAAATGTATATCTTAGACCCGAATTTCCGATTCCATTGGGATGTCGGTTTTGATGATGAACCTTTGCGAAAATTCATGCCGTCTTACTTGAATCAGACGATTAAGGAATCATTTTAAATAGGTATTCCGCAAGTAGAATAGCACGGAAGGTGTAACAAATGATTAACATTGCAATTTGTGGAAAAATGGCTAGCGGAAAAACGACTTTGGCTCATGCTCTTAGAGACGAGGCAGGATTCGAAGTAATGAGTCTAGCAGGTGCGGTGAAGCGTCTTGGAAGAGACCTGTTCGGCATGGTCGACAAAGACCGACCCTTGTTACAACAAATCGGTATGAAGATGCGTGAGATTCGTCCGTCAGTTTGGATTGATTATCTCGTCTCGCAAGCCAATTCCGTGAATGAATCACAGTATTGCGTAGCGGTTGACGATGTTCGCTTTGTGAATGAAGCCAAGCGATTTAAAGAAGAAGGTTGGATTCTAGTTAAGATGGACATTAGTGAAGATTTACAAGTCGAAAGGCTTAAGTCAACTTATGCTGACAATTGGGAATTGCACGTTGCTAATCGAACTGATGCAAGTGAATTGGAAGTAGATGAAATTCCGCTAGATTGGTTCGACCTCATTATTTCGGCCGAAACAGACGATAAAGATTATTCAAATGTAATCGAATTAGTCCATTCGAAAAAGGAATCTAATCCTTGGCCTTTACTGTGAGTTTATCAATGATGCCATCAGTCATCATATTACTACCAACGGTGATTAAAGCAATACCGATACAAGTGTAAATTAAAAATTCTCGAATCTTGTGTTCGGGATGGTCATCTGTAATCATTTTATGAGAGTGATGACTAGAAAGCCAAGTTCCCACGAGGAACATGACTGTACCAACGACGACGATATCAGTCAGTAGCGCCTTCATCTGACTCCTCATCCTTTCGAACGTTTTTCCAATACAGGGCAAAGAGCGCACCCATAATAGCAATCGGAATTCCGAATTGAGCCGACTTCATCAAGGTACTAGTGGTTAAAGTTTCCGAGGCTTTAGTTTCCGCACCAGGTCCCTCTAAGTCCATAACGGAAACATATCCCATGTCTTCCATGGTTTTTTGAAACGAAGGCGCACCGTCAAGGGCAAACCAATCCACTCCAATTTCATTGGATAGACCGCCGCCCATACTTTGATTAGTGCCGTTTTCAACGGTGATACTGTATGGGTCAACGGTCGGATTGCTCTTTTTCATGGCAGCAACAACAACATCTCGACCAGGGAATACTAACGTACGGACACGGTTGTGGATAACGGTTTCTCCTGTGGTCTTGTCGACTTGTTGATGAGGGTGAACTAAGAATTGAACGATATACTCATCATTATCACGAGATTGAATAAA